>Ga0181392_1000051_pt1 | contig 35047 bp, 59 predicted proteins | sample 15SPOviralmetaG_FD_130083 | JGI IMG/M metagenome (GOLD analysis project Ga0181392, IMG submission 130083) | Marine viral communities from the oligotrophic San Pedro Time Series (SPOT) site, San Pedro Channel, CA, USA - 15 SPOT_SRF_2010-09-15 | ecosystem: Environmental > Aquatic > Marine > Strait... | reverse complement strand
GTGGGGGGGGGGGGGGGGGGGGGGGGGGGGGGGGGGGGGGGGGGGGGGGGGGGGGGGGGGGGGGGGGGGAGGGGGGGGGGGGGGGGGGGGGGGGGGGGGGGGGCGGGCGAAGCCCGCACCCAACCCCTTAGACTAGACTACAAAATATCTTGTAGTTTTGTCCATAAGGCTTGCTAGAACGTCAAGACGACACGCCTTATGCGGGGGCGTGAGCAAATAAACGCACTCGACTAGACTACAAAATGTCAAATATGTCTAGTAGTTATCTTTATATAGTGGTAGTCATACGGAAGTATATGCAAAAAAGCGAATTACTTGCACTAAAAAAAACAAACCCGAAAGAGTATAAAAAAATAGTAAAAAGATTAAACTCTCAAAATGATAAATTGGTCTAGGCCCGACTAAACTACAAAATAACTATTAACTTCACTACAAAACATTTTGTAGTCTTGTCTAGCAGGTTTTTACCGTTCCCGTCAAGTAGGGGTTAAACGCCTTCAATAATAGTAGACTACAAAACAGGAGAATAATTTAGCATAGGGGTTTATATAGGGTGGGCCTCACTCAATAGATATGCGACAAATAGCAGACGGGACATACTACCGAAATGGAATGCAAGCAACTCCGACCACAGGTTATGCGGTTGGTTTAGAAAAGGGAGATGCTTTCGCAACTCACTCACAAGACCACACATTATTTATGTTTTTGTCTGTACTTGAAAAATACCCAAAAGCAAATTATGTTGGCGTATGGACTGAAAAATTAGGAATGTCAAAAAATAATCCTAATGGTTCAAAAATTGTTTTTGACCCAATAGCAATTTATTCAAACATCGAAGTTGCTCTTAGAGTAGCCAAAAGAAACAATCAAAAAGCAATCTGGGATTTTTCAACAGGCAGCGAAATCCCAATTCTTAGATAAATAAAATAACAACGAAAGCCCAAGACCTCGGCACACATTAGACCTAAAGGGCGGGTCGTGTGTCGGGGCAATTTTTTTTGATTTTTTTTACGCCTAGACAAGACTACAAAACATTTTGTAGCGTTGTCTAGCACGTTTTAGGTAGTTTCATTAAGTAGGGGGTAAAGACCCTAAAAAATAGTAGACTACAAAATGAGAGAGAGTAAAGAACGGTGGGTTTATATACTAAAGAGAAGAGGACAGTATATGCGAAACAAAGAAGCAGCCCTCTATGAGTTAAAAGAAACATTTGATGTTATGTTCAGAATAATAGATGAAAACCCAGAACATGAAGAAATGCGTGAAGGTGTTCAAAAACAATTTGAGCAATATAAAAACGGTGAATTAAAATTACCGGATATGTATTATTTTGAACCTCATTGTACTTGCCAAGTTTGTGTTCATGGTTTCCGAGGTGCATGGGGAAAAGAAAATCTTGAATATCTAAAAGATTTAGATGACCCAATGACCGAGATTTTAGAATTAGCAAAAAAACCTCGACCACAAAATCCGGTTTTTGAATCCTATGAAGAAATGATGATTTGGGAACGAGAAAATAAATATGGGTCGTATTGACCTATATTTTTTCTTGAATTATATTTTGTAGTCTACCCCCCCCGAAGGGGGGGTGTTAATGTTGTGTCAGACAAAACTACAAAACATTTTGTAGCCCTGTCTAGCATATTTTATGTGGTTCTGTAAAGTAGGGGGTAAACGCATCAAAATATAGTAGACTACAAAATAAGAGAACTTAAGAGAAGGTCAAATCACTATGCTTATATATAGTATATGCCGAGGACAATTTGCCCAAAGGGCTGAAAAAAAAGGGGGTGAAAAAGGATATGAGAGGACAATCAAATAATAAAATTATTAAACAACTAGAACACAAACTAGATTTGTTTACTGAAATGATGGATGTACTAGAGGGCGGTGATTGCATTGAGGATATGGAAGATATTAATACTACTGACATTGAAACAATAATGACATTACTTAGTGCGTTTCACGATAAAACTTGTGGCACAATTAACAATGTTAAATGGTACGAAACAACATTTCACAATAAATCTTAAGTGGATTAGGGGGGTCGCCTTCGGGCGACCCGTCTTATCCCTTTTTTTTTATTTTTATTTTTATCTTCAAGACAAGACTACAAAATATTTTGTAGGTTTGTCTAGTATGTTCCCCCCCCGAAGGGGGGGGTAAACGCTACTAAAATTAGTAGACTACAAAACAAGAAAAGCATCAAAAAAAGAGAGGCCGAAGCCCCTCAATTTTTTTTACGTGATTCCGTCAATTTATTTTTATCTTATCTTCTAACATAAAGTGATACTTTGGTGTCAATACAATATCCTGTAAATCTCCAAAGTGCAGGGCTTGGGAATCCCCATGCGTTCATTTCGTGTGCGTCAATTTCTCCGATGGTCTTAGCCATGTTAAGTGCTAGGGGTGTACCCTTTTAAGTCTGCCGGTCTAGCATTTACTATCATCACACACTAGACAAGACTACAAAATATTTTAGGTGTTTTCTTTTACCCCCTACTTGAAGGGTCTAATTATAGTAGACTACAAAATATCTAACTAACTAATATAATTCTTTATATAGTAGAACGGCCTCTCGACACGGACAAAATGACATATGCGATAGACTACAAAATATTGCTTCCAAAATTACACTTAGTGCAAAAAGTAAACCAAGTGTAAAAAGTAAAGTAAGTGTGTAAAATTACACTAAGTGTAAAAAAGTAAATTAAGTGTAAAAATGTACATTAAGTGTAAAAAACGCACCAAGTGTAAAAAAAGCACTAAAAACTAGACTACAAAATATTTTGTAGTCTACTTGAGAATAGGGCTTCTAGGTGGGCCTAAACGCCTCACATTTGAGTAGACTACAAAACGAAAAAAACGCTGTACTGCGGCGGTGTAGAAAGTAAAGTGAAAACGAGTAGACTACAAAATAGTAAAAGTATATAAACCGAGTACTAGACTACAAAACCTAAAAAAAGTGGTGTCTAAAAACTCACCTAGTGTAATAAACACACTAAGTATTTTGTAGTCTTGCCCACTATACTCTAAAACTCTAAAATAAAAAAAGTTAAATAATAAGACTACAAAATAAAACTTACTTTTGAGAAAAAAATACATTTCTATAAATGACCGAAAACAGTAAACTACAAAATGGGAGAATGTAAGAGAGTATAGTTTCGATGCCTTTAAGTACTATGAGTATAATTGTAAATTATGGCGGAGAAGGCGAGAAAACCATGCAGATACAAAATCTGTAAAGGTGTAATCCATGAAGGTAAATGTCCCGTTGCTTCTAGTAGAGGCAAAAAAGGCGGGTCAGGCAAAAAATCAGAAACATGGGTTCAAAATAGAATCGGTTCAAATAATCCTAATTTCAAGGGTACTAGAAAATGTGGCTGCCCAATTAGACAACATTTACCGACTTGTTCTCAATCGAGAATGTCAAAAATCAAAATCAATGCAATCAATAATCACGATTTCAATAATTATAATCCTCTAACAAAATCACAATATATCTTCAATCAAATGGAAGATAAGATAAAAATTAAAATTGCCCGAAAAGAAAATATTCCACTCAAAAGAACCGTTGCCAATTGGGAATTAGAAAATGCGGTAAAAGTAAAATCAGTCCCACATTTCCAATTCTTGAAATATGATGGCGTTTGTTCATCATGTCAAAAAATCAGTCCTGTAATATCGGCTTCAAAAATCCATGCCGAAGATATAAAATATAAATTACCCGAAGAACATTTTTTCAAAGCGAGGATTATTTGTGAAAACTGCAACGCTTAAGAATCAGAATCGAGGGTATTAAATAAGATGAAAAAGGAGTTAGAAACATGACGAACAGAACGGATTACAACGGATGGACAAACAGAGAAACATGGCTTATTAATTTACATTTTGAGCCAAGCACTCAAGGAGATTTAGATTTCATAAAAGAAACACTAGAACAAGAAGTCGAAGCAATTCAAGAATCTATTGCTTACGGTAATTTCTTTTCAGATTTCATTGATTTGGGTAAAATTAATTGGTACGAATTACAAAATCATGTCGAAGAAAATTATGAGGAAGAGTAAGACGCTTAAGAATCAAGAACGAGTATATTAAATAAGATAAAGAATAAGAATAAATTGTAGGAGAAAAAGAATATGACAACCGAAGAATTACAGCAAATGATTGAAATGACGAAAGCAGGAAAATTATATTGGGGGCAAAAGTAAATGGCTAAAGATTTACGCCCAACATTACAGAATCGGAAAGATTTGAGAAACTCAAATCCTGCTCTAACCCTTTGGGCTAGGCAAATGATTGACGAATTAGGATTGAATGCAAATCAATTCTAAAATACATTTAACGAAAAAGAAAAATATGCCTTCCGGCATTAGGTTCGGAAGAGGACTTATTTTTAAGGTCAAAATACCTTTCGGGGTGCATCCGTTCGGGTGCATCCCACTTTTTTTATTTTCAAATAATGTTTTGTAGTCTACTATCAAAACTTAAAAAATTACCAAATCCGACAAGACTACAAAATAAATTGTAGTTTAGTCTTAAAACTAAAAAAATTAAAAAATAGTAGACTACAAAATGTGAGATGACGCTTAAGACGCATAAACGACATGGTTAAATACTAGTAGATATAGTTTAGTTTATGAGCCAAGAAACTTACCGTGTTATAAAAACTGAACCATTGAGAGATATAGACTATGCAATAATTCATGAAGAATTATTTGAAGAGGAATTACTTTCATTAAAAAAGAAATTAACTTTAGGTCAAATAATTAGTATGTACAGCGTATTAAGAGAAGAATTATCAGTAATAGAATACGATTTAACAACAGGCAGTCTAGGGATTGAGGATGACGCTTAAGATTCAAGAAGAATAGATTTAAGTAAAAAGAAAAAGGAGAGAGATATATGACAAAGACACCGATAGAAGCATTAGAGGATTTTGGTTTTAACTTTGAACCGAACCCCCATAGAGGATGGACTTCTGATGACATAAACAGAATGATGGACGAAAGAATAGAAAGTGGAGAAATTGACCCGAAAGTTATGAAAATAAAACATACAGAAAATCCGGCTGTTCGTATAAAAAAGTGCCATGATTTGTTGAGGGAGATGGGATTATGAAGTATGACCCAAACGCACCTTTGATTAGGGCTAAAAGTAATTATGCTAAAGATAAGTATAATGAATCTGAAAGAAAAGAGGAAGCAAGAGCAATTATGAATATGGTTGTAAGACAAAACGAAATTAAAAATAATATTAGACGCTTAAGAAGCGAGAAGGAAGCACTTATAACTGATGAGAAATTAGTTAGTTTTGTGGGAGAAGTACCCACACCAACAGAAGAAAACAAAAAAGGAAGTGAAAAAAATGAGTAATGGAATGAGAGGAATGTTGGGCGCATATGCCCGATTTGGAAAAGAAGCACAAGGAACGACTGTGAAAGAGGTATTGCAGAATGCAAATGCCGATTTCAATATAGGTATGGAATCTGTCTATACTAAAGATGGTAAGGTTATACCGAACCAATTTAGGACATTTAGAGAAGATACCGATGAAACTTTTGGTGTTGTAAAAGGCACATACAAAGTTATGCAAAATGAAAGATTGTTAAATATATCTGACGATTTGGTAAAAAGAGGCGTAGTAGATTGGGATAGGATTGGACTTGTAGATAACGGTAGAAAAATCGTAGCATCTTTTAAGATGCCCGATGGATTCTCTATCGGTGGAATGGATTCAGTGGACCAGTACATAATGCTGCAAAATACAAATGACGGTTCGGGCGGCATCCGTATTTTACCCTCAAATGTAAGAGTTGAATGTGGTAATCAATTTACATATATGCAGAATCTATTGAATAAAATGGGCGTAGATAAAAATGCTCTAACTATCAGGCATTCATCACGTCAAGAGGATAGGATAGCACAATTGGTAGAGGCTCTAAAAATTGTAGACCATCTAAATCAGACATTCATGGAAACAGCAACCGAGTTAATCAATGTTGAAATGTCTCAAGATGAGAGAATTAATTTCTACATAGATACTTTAGGGCTAAAACAAAGTGAAGATATGATGAAGGGCGGCAAAGATTATGATGCTAACAACCCTTACGGATTAGGCACTAGAGGTCAAAATACTCTAACCACTTTGTTAGACTTAGAAACATCAGATACAAATACCTTGAACGGCATGGAAAATAGTGCTTGGGCTGCTTTCAATGTGGCTACGGAGTACATAGACCACGCATGGAGTCATAGCAAAGACGGCAAATCAAGCGATAGCAAAGTAGAATCAGCAATCGTAGGTGCAGGTGCAAGAATGAAGTCAAACGCATGGGAGACTATCACGGAGATGTACGCTTAGAATTATCGTAAAAGTAAGTAGGGGGGTAGTACCCTCTACTTACTCACAACGATGACGCTTAGGAATCATAAACGGTATAGTTAAATAGAATGGAAAAGGAGTGAGATATATGACGAGAACGAGACACGGCAGACACGGAGAAATATGCGAGAGACAAAACGGAAGGATAATGATGACTGTAAGACCGACACCAACGGTTTTAGATGATACAGATATAGCCATGCTTATTGGTTATATTACTAATGTAGGTAGACCGGATTATTATAGTGAGGAAGTTATATCCAAATCTGATGCTAAACAGGCAATACACGATTGGGAATACCTTTGCACATATACACCTTTGACAAAGAAAATGGTTATGGGTTATCTACAAAGTAATTATTATTTAGCACAAATTGAAGAACAAACCGATTTGATTGATACCTATGATGAAGATTGTGGGGTATGCCAAGCATTGTTAGAAAGGGTGCATCAGATATTCCCTTCTTTTGTGGTAAAAGAAAGTGAGGTGATTGCATAATGGCTGATTTAAGTATTATTACAAATCAAGTTTATAATTGGATAAACGAATCTGATACAGATTTTAATTTAGTTTTCGGAGAAAACAAACTTTACTTAGTTGTAGAATGGGTTGATGGTGCATCACTTTTTATAGAAGATTATTTTAATTTTATGAATGAATTGATTGCTGATTATTGTAGTTTAGATGAAGATGAATCGGAAGAATGGCCTCAAGTTTCTCATAACAAAAGAAAAGTAGTTTGGTTTAACAAATTATACGGAATCGGTAGTGAGTATCATGGAATCGCAGATAAAATGCTTGACGCTTTAGAATCACAAACAGCAGACTTAAATAAGATGGAGAAGGAGAGAGATATATGAGTACAAGACGATACTTCCGTATGGAGGAAGATATGGTAGACTTAGCCTTAACAGAATTAGAAAATGCTATGGATGCACTACATAAACTGAATAGAGAAACTGACATAGTAGACGATGTTGAATATAATAAAATAAATAGAGCAATTTGGGATATAGAACAAGTGTTAAAAGATTGGCAAGAAACAAAGGAGATGAGATAAAATGAATAACGTAGGATTAACAGGACACGGCATAAAAGAAATAAGAATACTAAGAGGCAAAGGTGATTTAGACCATTTGCTTAGAGTTATAATCATTGATAGAAATGATGAAACAACCGATATTAGTTTATTCGGTATGATGGATAAAGAAACACGCAAGGATATTATAATACCCATAAAAGTAGATTCTAGTACTTTAGATACTGTTTCCTTTGATTGTGAGTTTAGTTTTCTTGGTGATGAAATAAAGGAAGAGGAATAAATATGGCAATTACGCTAAACAACTTACACAAGTATGATGAAGAGATAGAGACATTATACGGTGAACACGACTTTAACCCTAATATTTCTTTTGCTAAGAATTACGCTAAAAATAATATTTGGGCTGCTTTTTATACAGCAGCGAGAGAGATAGGTATGTCCGAAGATATGGCTAAACAATTTATTAATTCAAAGTGGTTTAGACACAATGAAGAAGAAATATACCAACAACTTACAGCGACATTATTTACAATGCTTTGGTGCGAATCATCCTTTGTTGATGATACCGAGTTTAGTAAATTAGAGCCTTACATTGATAGAGGTGATGTAGAATGATTAGAGATAGTTTTAAGGAAATAGTACATGATGAGTTTATGGTACTAATTATTACTCAAGTTATTTTTGGGGTATTATCATTAGGCATCTTGATTACTGCGGTTGTGATATTATGAATATTAGATTTGAAATAATGACTGTGATACACGATGCAAAGATAGCAAATATAATTGCCGACAAGTTATTGGACTACTTAGAGCATACATTGGATTATGATGCAGCGATAGTAGTAATAGATGCAGATACGGAAGTGGAATTATGAATATACCAAAATACTACGGATATAAATACTACGTGGGCGACCCATGTTATGTCATAGATAATAATAGATGGGGAGAGTTTTGTGATTTGTTATGGTTTTGTCAAGCAGAGAATAAAAAAGATTACGGGCATGAATATCCTGTTTATCTTAAATGGGTTGTTGATGATATTCCTTATACCATAGAAGTTTGGGATAGTCCAAACGGAGATGGTACTTGGAAGTTTAGTAATACCGTAAAAGAAATGCGTGGTTGGATTGCAGGTACGGAGATGGGTGTTGATGCGGGTTTATTGGCTATCGTACCTTATGGTGCTATTTCTAATGATAGCGGTACTTGTTCAGATAAAGATAACGTAAAAGAAATATCTGATTTAGGGATTATTTTTACCGATGAACCGACCTTAGAAACAGGTATGCACGTAGTAGGTGAAGTAAGACTAAATGACAATGATGAAGATAATGTAATGTATTGTGGTAATTGTGGTGATGAAATGCACGAATACGATGAAATGTATTGCGATAATGGTAATTGTAGTGGATGCTATCACTGTTATGAATGTGAATGTGAGGATGAGGAAGAATGAAATGGCATGGTAAGAGATTGGATTTGAAAGCAGGGCAGTCTTGGCTCGACTTTCTTAAGAAGAAAGAGGAGGAAGAAGAATGAGTAGTAGGCGACCTAGAAAAATCATGGCTGATTTCTGTTATAGATATATTAGAGATAACGGAAAACAAAATGCTGCTTCATTACTTGAAGCATATGAAAAAGCAGATTTAAGTAAAAAGAGAATCGGTCTTTGTAGTCATCGTGAATTAGCATCTTTGTTATCTAAGGATAGACTTTTCTTTAAGGTAAAAGAAGATTGGAGAATAGTTAATGGAAATAAAGTTTACAAATATGATATTAACAATGTGCATGAGGTAGCAAAGAAATTGGTTTCATTAAATCACTTGCGAGCGACACCTGCTCAAATGCCTAAGATTCTTAGGGATGCGTACAATGACGCTTTAGAAGCACAATCAACAGACTTAAATACTATGAAGGAGAGGGTATAATATGAGTAAAAAGACGATGCAAGTAAGTATGAAAGTGTTAGAATGGACATGGTGTGATGGAGATGATGAGTGCTATGTCGTACTAGAATATAGTGATGGTATTCAAACAAAGCCTATTATTTATAGAGGAATTGTAGAGATAGAAGATGTGAGGGATTTACTATGAATATTTTTATCTTAAATGAAAACCCCGAATTAGCGGCTAGAGATTACTGTAATAAACACCTGCCTAAAATGTGCGTAGAAATGCTACAAATGTTAGGTAGTGCCGTGATTAGACACGGTGCTACACCGGACATGATGCCTCTTACTAAGAAAGGCACACCTCTCAAGGGTGGCTATCATAATCATCCTTGTACCCGTTTCGTGGGAGATAGTAGCGATAATTACGTTTGGACTGTACGCCATGCCCTAGAGATATGCAAAGAATATACTAACAAGTACGGTAAGATTCACTTTTGTGAAGCAGGTATTCGTCATCTTAGTTCTATGGTAAAACTAATTCCCGAAGGCAATCGTACACATTTTGCTCTTGCTATGCCCGATGAGTATAGACCCGATTATATGACTGCTGTAAGTAAGCCTTTTGCTGTAATAACAGACGATGAAAAAGGTATCATCAGTCATGCAAGAGGCGAAGAAGCAATACAGGCTTATAGACGCTATTATCATAGCAAAGAGTTTGCTCGATGGGATGACCGTAAAGTGCCTCATTGGTGGATGGGTGATGCACAATGAGTAGTTTTTTCTTAAATAAAAAACCACGCTTAAGAGTCAAGAACGACAGACTTAAAAAGGATGACGTTTTAGTTAGAAACATGGCGAGAGCCGACAAAGGAGACAAAAAAAATGAATAAAGATGAAATAAGAAGTAATAATGACGCACTAAGAAGGAATGCGCCTATACCTGCTAATGAGTTTGACATTAGAGGTGTAAGGTTTGAGAATATACACAATGGTATTACAATGGAAATTGTTAGTCATTGGGTTGGGGACATGGGTGTAATCCTATGGACTTCTGATGCCGGAGATATATACTCTACTAGAGATATTAAAGCACATTGGGTAATGCAAGATATAGAAGAACCGGAAGGATGGTGATTAAAATGGATAATGAAGAAAACTTGTGGGAACAATTAGCCCCTACCTTATGGCAATACCTTGAGAAAAGACATATGGAATATATGACGGATGATAAAAGACCAATTAGTGATGAAGAATGGGAATTATTTATACATTCATTTCAAGATGCGTTCGCTAATGAGGTTTCGGTGTTAGCACTTGAGTATTGGATTGATAGATACGAAAATGGTATGCCTAAAGTGGAAACAAGAGGTGAAGAATAATGACTACAATAAACGTAAAAGTAAAAATACAATTGGAAGAAGATATAGAGATTGAAGCAGATGATTTGATACACCAAAGTATTGATGATTACATGGAATATGTAAGAAGCCATATTCAAGATTATGTGGACATAGATAGTAGTTTTGATTGGGAGATGCCTTAGATGAGTAAGATGATTGAGGTTAGACTACAAGAGATTGCTGATGAATTACAAACGCTAAGAGATGCGGAAGAGGCGTGTGAATATGCCTTGCATTACATAGCAGAAGTAGCACAGGCTTTACCCACTAACATACGTATGAGCCACCATGCAGAAATGGAGATAGAAGAAGTGCATTCAGAAGTAGGCGAAAGAATACAAGAGTTAGAAGATAAAATAGGAGAGATATAAAATGAGTGAATTAAAAAGAGAATATTGGAGTGAGACATTAGTTTGTAATACCGGAAAAGTAAAGATAGATAGACGAGAGATTGCGGCAATAGTAGAAAATGGTTATTTAGACGTACATCTAAAGTCCGGCACTATTTTTACCGTAAGAGAATATGATGTAAATACCATAGCAAACCTATACTTGACACAATCACCACATGAAGAAGTCAAGGTAGTACCTAATACTTTTACCATGAGAGAAGGTGAAGCACCTATTAATAGCCGAGATATAATCAACATGATACTACCAACGGAGAGTGAAGAATAATGCCTAACAAAAGACAGAATGCGGCACGATTGTATCTATACAATAGAAAGTACAAAGCACGAAGTAAATATAGTGGGGAAGAGGAATGAAACAAACAAAACATTTTAGGTTTAAGTGTGATTGTGAAGGTAGGGTTATTGATTACCCTAAGCCTATGTACCCTAGTTTTTGTGGTAAATGTGGGGGTTGGTTCTGATGCCTCAATTACCTAGAGATGATAAAGATACAGGCTACAAAGGTGATATGCCTACAAGTATTACAAGTATGAGGAATATGAAAAGCCACCTTAAAAGAAAAATGAGGATGGATGAATTACATCCCGATGATGTAAGTGATGATGAGATGACTAATTTCTTGATTAGTTGTTTTGGTTTTAGTAGAGAGTTTTGTGCTAAAGCAGTAGAAGAATGGAGAGATGAATTATGAGTGAAGAGAGAGTTATGATTGACATAAAAGTAAATCACGCACAACGTAGTGGGTACTTTGTTAGATGTACGCAATTGAGAGAAGCGATAGAGAAAATAGAGAATGCAGGTATAAACTGCCGACCCCGTTTGAGAGTTATAGGTCTTGTGTATGATGGGGCAAACACAATAGAATTACTTCTCGACCCACCGATTAATAAGGGAGATGATGAGGAATGAGTAGTATTGAGGAAAAAGTAATTGCCGAGATTAGATGGCGGGCTAAAAAAGGCGAGGCCAAGTACGGTACTACAATGGATAGGGATGACCTATCCGTTGCTGAATGGGTACAACATTTGAAGGAAGAATTGATGGATGCAGTAATATACGCACAGAAGATTATTGACGCTTTAGACACGCAATCGAACACCTTATATATAGAAGAAGAGTAGGGATATTATGAGAAAAGTACAGTTGAAACGCATGGTCGCTAAGGCACTTATCGGCCAAGAACAGGGCTTAACAGCACAAGAGATTTACGGTAAATTAAACTACCAAGCACTATCCAAGATTAAGAACCCTAAGCATATATCTAACATACTAAAGAGTATGAAAGGTGTAGGTAAATACAATACAGGCATAGGTGTTAAACTAAATGGAGATAGATACAAAGTAAATCTATACAAGATTGAGGACATGGATGAAGTAATGAAATTGGGGGGGCTTAAGTGAAGAAGTTAGAACCACAATGGCCGTATGTAGATTATGAATACCGAGAAGCAGATGAGAATGCAGTACACATAGACTTAGTAATAGAGATGCTACGAGGGTATAACCCAAACAGTAGTGTTGGTAAACAAGCAAAAAAGTTTGGTGTGTATGTACCCGAATATGAGAATCGCATACAGCGATATAGAAATACAATAGAAATGGCTTATGAGTTTATGTTCATAGGTCAATTCAAAGCGAAAACCCCGCAGAAAACAATCAAGAGATTTAAGAATGCTATTGATAGGGTAAAAGAAACAGTAAGGAGAAATAAAAATGAGCGAGAATAGAAGATGGATAAACTTTGGAAAATACAGTAGCCCACCGATAGGTAGGGGAAAAATATTAGATTGCGATTTTTTTGGCGTAGAAGGAACAGGTAAATTATATCTTAAGATAGAGGTAAATGGTGTTGTGTATGAAGGTGGATTACGACCATTACCCGTAAAACTAAGTGAGGATGAGGAAGAATGAATGAACATACATGGGAAAAACTAGATGCTGATATGAGAAGGGACATGGCCGAGGAATACATACAAGAGAGATGCCCGCATGAGTTTGTGGATATAGCAGACTTTGAAATTGTCAATGCAGGTGAAGATGCACGTATCACTATAAGTTGTGAAAAGTGTGGTGCAACCCAAGAGCATACTTTAGATTTACAAGAGATAATATTTGATTTAGAAATAGGGTGGGATGAATGATAACACATACTTTTAGGTTAAAAGAATTAACCGTGTGGCATTCTTCGCCTGTAAGGAGAAACGATGAGGGTAAAACTGTTATACAACAATGTGATGTACTATTGCAGAATAAGACTAATGATTTCAGTATTATTAGGAGAGAAGTATTGAAGCAGTTATTAGATTACTGTTATGAATCATGCCGCCAAGAACCTTTGAGTAAATCCGAGTTTAATTTCATGTATAGAAATTGTATAGAACACAGACCATCTAGTTTTTCGTTAAAAGCAATAATACATGATGCTATTTACGATGCAGACGATGTAGAAATTACATTTGTTGTTGGTGATAATAATTCAGTATTAGAGATACCGAAAAAGAAACCACTACAATTAGATGATATGTTTTTCCTTGCTTGTCGTGATAATTTATCTAGTGTTGTAAACTTGAGAACGAGCGAAAGACCAAAAATATTGTTAATGGACGCTAAAGCCACTAAAGAAATGAGAAATCTTAAGAGGGGTAGAGTCCTTTGTAGTGTTTTTACCGTAAGACTAGTCGGTCAAACATATTACACTAAGGATAAAGATATTAGAATAGAGATAACACAATTACCAAGACACTATACCGTAGCGGTCAGAGTTAAGTGCGGTAGTGGGTATGTACAACCTGTACCCGCCCACACCAATGACGGGCTTGTATGTATGGAAAACAACGATGTTTTACATGGTGTATTGAAACAGATTTTAGAAAACCTAGATGATGAAATAATTTCGGATAATTTATCAAAATTAGAAGGTAAAAAGGCGTGGAATAAATACAACCCTAACCTTTGGTTTTCCGATAAAAATAAGTTAGAACGTGAAAATTATTTATTCTTTTTATGATTCTAAATTACGCAAAAAGAATAACAGGCTTGCAGTACTGCGGTTTTGTTAATTCTTTAATTAATTCAATAGTATGTTTGGTAAGCCCACTACTATTATTCTCATCTATACTATAGAAGAAATAAAATTAATTAGAAAATGGAGAGCAGTACAGCGTTTTATTCTTTTTACGCAAAGCAGAAATAAAAAAAAGAATTAAAAAGTTTATAATCGAAAGAAAAGGAGAGAAGAAATATGGGTAGAGCGACAGGACAATTGCTTCAAGATGAAGTATATCAAATACTAAAGGATAAGCCGGAAGGAATGACAGCGTATGAGATAAACAAAATATTGAATGATAAAGACCGACTTAGAAAGAAGAATGAGCAAAGATATGAAAACAGAAATGACGGTGGTAATAGGTATTACCCACTTAGACTAAGGGGAAATGGTAGCGGTAATACTACAATACAATTATCCGCAAAACTAAGTAGGAGTATATTATTTGACAGTAGGACAGAAACAAAAAGAAACCCATCGGGACAATACACCCCTACTAATATTTACACAGCAAGAGATTTAGAAGTAGCATATGATAAAATGATTAAAAGTAAAAAGAAACTAACTAAGTTTCCTAAAGTATTACAAAATTACGCTAAAAGTAAGGCGGTGGAACAATGAAGGCTAACATAGTAGAAACTTATGGCGATACAGATATTGTATGGAATAAGATATACGGTGAACACACATCTAAAACACCTACGACTCTTATAGTGTTTAATCAGAATGAGAAGGGTTATGCTAGTTTTATTACAGGCATGGGTTTGATAGGTGATGAGAAACCTGTTGCTAGAATCTTTAGTAGATTGCACCAAGTAGAGCCTTTCAACAATTATCCCGAACCCGTATTTCCCGAATGGAGATTGTTTGAAAAGAAAAATAAGGATGGTGATAGATTCTTTATCCTTAGAATTACGCACACATTCCCTGTACACAACGATGATGAATCTTCTATATCGTGGTTATACACATATCCCATTATTAGAGATATAGTTTTAGCACTAAATAATAAGGGTGTTGATTCTCTATGTTATCTTACGGTAAATCTAATGCAAGAGTTTTCTACTACTACTCACGGTACTATAAATGAGAATCAAATAGGAGTCTTTGACTACATGAATCACGAAGAAGATATTCAATTAATTACTAAATACCCAACAAAAAATAATGTTAGTCATCATGCAGAACAAGCACTAAAAGAAGATATAGTCATGCCGTTGCCTGTTTGGGCGTTTGGCTCGGTGTTCAAAAACTTTTGTAGAAATACTATTAAGGAAAATATAACTGTAATAGGTGGTAGGGATAGAAATACATTTGTGAATACCGAAACACAAGAAACGCTATCTTGGTGGATGAGAGAGCATTACAAACTAGAGACAGACCACGAAAAGGAAAAGTATTTAACCGTTCTATTGTCTGACTTAGAACACCTTACCAAGCCGCTAAGTCTTGATAGGGCTATGGTAGAGTTTGGGGGTAATGAGTTTGGAGAGTAGTTTTAACGTATTTCAAAAGACGCAGGAGTTTGCTGATAGAAACTTCTTCATTGATGTAGCAGATAAGATACCTATATTTCTATGTAGTATCGGTGGGCATTTGTTTAACAGTATGAACAAATGTAGTCGTTGCGACTTCGACCCCGATAGCCCATTATACACGACAGGAGACTTCGTTATAGAGCATTGTCCTCTACGTCATAACAATATGCCTTTCTACACGCCTATGTCTCAATTACCTGATACGAGGATTCACCTAATGCTTAGAGGTGCTAAAGGTTCGGGTAAAAGTATTCTTATCTTGATGTTCCTAGCAGAAAATACAGGTCTTGTTCATAGCAACAATGCAGATATGGGACAAGGCTACCGTACAATGATGGGTGCTAACTCTATCACAGAAGCAGGTATGTTTGGCTCGGTAGATGAGGATGGTAATATAGCAGGGCGGCCTATTGCTAGAGAATTATGTGGTGGATTCTTAGGCTTTGAAGAGTTTTCCTCTATGTCTGATGCGTCTAAAAAGGACCACAGCCTAGATATGAAAAACCAATTACTTACATCACTCGATAATGGTAGAGTAAACAAAGCCATGAGAAATGGGTGGGTAAATTATACTACACGATATACTATATGGGCGGGTACACAACCTGCTAGGTTTGAGTTAGAGTCCGGTCTTGACAGAAGATTCTTTATCATTGATATTGAGATGACACCGGAGAAGGAACAGGCATACAAGATGGCACAACACGCACAAGCAAATATGCAGATAGAGGAAAGGGCATCTCTCGCTAACCTTAATATTGAGATTAAGGAGTGGATTAGAAGAAGGCAACAAGAGGCAACAGGAAATCCACCAACGGGTGTTCTGTTCGATGATGATGTGGCCGAATGGATTAACAGGCCGGATGTACGTTCTTTTGAGGCAGATTTATTTCGTAGATTGTGTATAGGTTATCACATGATGCAACCTAATTATGTTGGTGGACAACCACTAATTATTACTCTTGACGATACTCTTAGGGGAATACTAAATCAATCACTAGAGATGAGAAGAAGAGTAATGGATGCAGACCTTGAGTTAATCAAGAGTACGTTTTGGATGAAGGATATATCTAAATCAATATTACTAAAAGAAGTCTCCAAGATGATTACAGCAGGTGATTATCAATCAGCGAAGAGATGGGTTGTAGAAAACCTAGAAGGCCAATCATGGTACGGTGAATATGCACCTAACGTCAAGAGGCGTGGTAGAAAGGGTATTACTTGTCGTATCGGAACACAGCGTCTTGAATCAGATGAAGAAGAACAAAAGTGGGGTATATAGATGAGGACAGCAAGAGAAATACAACAAAGACTACACGGAGAAAATGATGCTTTTGCTATCGAGGTTCTTAGGTGGGTTTTAGATGGTGGCTGTCCTATGTGCGACCACAAATCCAAGAAGGATTACGAATTAGGTATAATGAATGAAGAGTTTAGTGCTACGTTTTTAGAAGTAAGGCACAATTGGAATGAAGGTGTAGTTATGAACCACATGGATAATCATATAGAGTTTGATGCTTTACAGGCAAAGAACATGGAAGAAGATAGACAACAAACTATCTCTACATTAGATGCGGCAGAAGATATTGTTATTAGGATTCAGAATTACTTAAACGAATTAGAAGTGCAGAAAGAAGCAGCAGGTGGTATATCATCCGAGTTTGTTAGTGATGCGGCAAAACTAATTGGACAGGCTAATTCTTCTTTGAAATTGGTAGGCCAATTGAAAAAGGAAATAGGTGTAGATTCGCAGTTGATGTTGGCTCAAGCACAGGTCAATGATATGTCGAGAATATTGATAGAGGTATTAGGTTCTCATCCACAATTATTAGACCAAGTAGAATTGAAAATGGCTTTGTTGAAAGAACCTTCGGTGATTATAGATGGTTAAGAAATGGCGAAACGAACCTGCTAGAAGGTTAATTAATAGAGCAATCTATGAAAAGGATTTACCTAATTTAATTGAAGCCATGAAAGAAGATAATCTTACGGCAAATATAACTCACAATGGTATAGAATGGTATCACGCAGATTATAGGATAACTAAGACTTCCATAATGGATGTTTGGGGTCTAACCACAGGGCAGATGGAACGTGTGCAGAATTACGTTTATGGGCATGACCCATTCTAACTTTATATAGTAGTATTTCAAAAAAATTGTAGCAAAAAATTATGGTGAGCCTATGGGTATAGTGATATTTACAGATGATGACAGTAAGTTTATGGAATCTAAATACATTATGATGATAGGAGAAATTGATACACCACCTACTGATAAAGATACTACTTATATTCTACGCAGTAATAAGTTTAAGGAAAAGGATGTACTAGAATGGTTGCCTATGATAACGAACCGACTTGTAGTTTGTTGTGATAGACCACCTAAGATAACTAAGAAAAGTGAGGATTATGTTATCATATCCGACTCTCTTAAGATTAAGGGTAAAAGTAATCACTACTCTCCAATAAATGCTTTGCTAACATGGAAGGACAGGAGAAGAGTTAATGCGGTATTTAATAAAACCCCTTTACCTTTGGCTAAAGCGTTCTTGAAAGAAAATGATGTAGATATTACAGTATGGCGTAAATTAGCCCAAACTGCTATGTTTTTACCGGAAAAGTATGTAAGGGCGATAATGGTTTATGGTATAGAACCTGCTCATAAAAAAACTAAGTTTCCTAAGAAGAAAAAACAGGAATATAGGCATGAACAATCCCGTTCAAGTGATAAGCATATAGAGGTCATAGTAAAAAACTCTATAACCGTAAGTAATCGTATTAAGGAACAAGGCGGAAGCGTACCTAAAGGTATGAAGAAATCTAAGGGTTTGATACAAGAATGGCTTTGATTTATACTTTGATATGTTTGTCCTCTATATTGATTTTGTACTGTATGATTGTTATGGGATATGAAATTATGACCGACTATTATGTGCAAAGAGATTACCCTAAAAGTACACAAGAAATACCCGATGGACAGATGGATGATGGCTTCTTTATGTCTGCTATGTATTTAGATATGGGGAATGATTTATAAGCACTATGAGGCTTACATTTATACATGAGTGCTAATAACAAAAGGGTCAGGCGTATTATCGTGGACATTTTGTGGGAGTACGGTGCTATGACGAAAGAGGGGATGGCTGCTATGTTAAGTAAAACAAAAAACATTAGAACAGTACCTTCTCCACACAGCCTTTCGGCTTTGTTAAGTAAGAATCCACAGATTGTACAAGTAGGTTCTACTAAAGTAGAAAATGCGATAGGTACATCAGCAAATCATTTAGTATATGACATTAATAGAAAAATAATACACACAAAGGAAGATATTATGCTTACAAGAAGTCCGACAGTTATGACTCCGGCACAGATGCAAGAAGCACAACAATGTTCTTGTGGTAAGATAAGAATATTTCCCCCAAATGAAACTCAATGTTTGCATTGTGTTAGGAAAGTATAATAATAAAACACTAGAGGTATGACTATGCAGGGAATAGAAATGGATGACTTATCCACTATCATAGCAAGCGTCTTTAATGTTGAGAAGCCGATAGATTTAGGGGAAATATTAACCACACAGAATATGAACGAGGCTCAATACATGAGGTTCGTTCTTTGTCTCGCTACCGATGTAGATTACGAATTAGGGGATGACGAAGTAATAGATGATATGATTAATACTCTTCCCGAAAAAGTAAGTACAGAATACCTAAAAGGTATTATGGTAGGATTACTTCTATCCCTAGAAGCAGAAGCGAGAACAGGCGGCCAATTAGGTTTCAGACCTGCACACGCAGAAATTATGAGTTTATTCCAATCAGCAGAAGCGTTAATTTACGAGAGGCAAGTCTAAATGACGCTTAAGACTCACTACATAAAGTATATAACCGTTAAAAAATGAGGTATTAATATGGCACAAACAGACTGCGACCCTAACTACCATGAGTGGGACTATGTTAGAATCAAGGGTAGTGCTAGGGGAGACAGAATGTTAGTATATTGTACTTGTAGAGTATGTGGAATGCAGACAGCATTACACGGCACTATGGGTCTTTATTAAATCTCAAGTTGGCGAGGCTACATAAACAGGTGGTAGCCCAAAACCATAACCGATATGCACAGATAGAGTGAGGCTCAAAGTATAAATGAGATTTCTGATAATACATAGAGCATTAACAAGTTGGATAAGCCAATAAAAAACTAAGGAGAAAATAACATGACAATATGGGCTACTGAATACAGACCTACTCTTAGTGAGATAGTAGGCCAAAACGAAGTTATTAATGAGATAACTTCTTTACAACACTTTATCTTTTATAGCCCACAAGCAGGTACAGGCAAAACTAGCCTTGCTTTGGCTATGGCTAAGGATTTAGGTTGGCCTATTCATGTATTCAACGCTAGTAGTAAAAAGACTAGGGGTATTGATTTCGTAGAAGAAGAGTTGTTGCCTATGTCTAGGACAGGCAACCAAAATCAATTCTTCCTTCTCGATGAAGCAGACCAATTGACACCTGCTGCACAATCAGCATTAAAGGGTGTTATAGAAAACTCACAGGGTTATTTTATCCTTACTTGTAATGATTTGAGTAAGGTTAGTAAGTGGCTACAATCTAGGTGTAGAGTTTTAAGGTTCAACCCTATCTCTAAAGACGACATAGTAAAAAGATTATCTATGATAGCAGGTAAAACAGGTACGGTTATTACGGAAGGCCAATTGAATCTGATTGCTGATGCACATGAAGGAGACTTAAGAAATAGTATCAATGCTCTACAGGCGTTTTCTGTACACCCCGAACCGGAAGGGTTCATCAACGGCCTTGTTTCACAGGGTCTTGACGCTAAACATTTTCTCACGTTATGTTTCCGTGAGAATGATTATAATTTAGCCTTAAAAGAAACATACGGAATACCACCTAGAGAAGTGGTAAAAACAGTATTCGACTACGCTATTACATCTACCGCAAAAGTAGATAGTATAATGCGTATCGTAGATGCCGCAGCAATAACCGAAAGGGATTTGATACACGGTGTAGAGGAAAATATAGCCATAGCAAACTTTGTCCGTTTGTGTATGGAAGGATATACAAAAACTTTATATCCGTAAGAAAATAGGACTAGAAATACAAACAGAGGAAACCAATATGGATGAAACGATGATTAATAACGTAGCAAAAACAGTAAATGTGGCCGCAGACACCCTGCGTAGTAAGGCTGAATCAGTCTTAGCAGAACAGGGTGCGGCTTGGAAAAACGCAGGTAAGTCTGACGATGACTGCGGTATTCTTGCACTAAGAGTAGCAGCAAGAATGATTAGTACGGAAAATGCGAGACTATCTCGTTCCGGTGCAACAAAGTATGAAGGTATGTTTATTTCAGTACCACGCCCTAAAGAATGGGGTAAAATACTATACAATAAAATGTCCGGCCAATTAAGAGCCGCTACAGAAGATGTACGAAACGTATTGGTTGAATCCGGTGCTGTTGTTCTCTTTGAGAATAACCATGATGGTACTTATACTAGACACGCTAGAGAAGATTTCTACGGTGTAGAGACTGCTGACGTATCAGAATTACCACGACATACACAAAAACTAGATGAGAATACACACTTCTTCGTAGTATGGGATAAGAACAATAAGACTTTCCCATCCGGTGATGCTAACTTTAAGTATGGCCGACCTAGACCACAAGACGAAAGAGAAAGGACTATGTTATTCTTAGGTCGTAAACAAGGTACTACTGATGAAGTAAAGGCACTTACTGTTAAGGCAACACAAAAAGGTGCAGATGTGCAATACCCTACCTTTACAACGGGTACTATCGCATTAAGACCTGCTGCTAACGGCACTACTGCTTACGCTAAGGATGGCGTATCAGTCTTTGAATCAGATGCAGAAGTAGCATTTATCTTTTCAGCAGACCCATTGACACTTGTACCGCAGATTATCGGTCAAGAGAATATGATTTCCGGTTTAGACAAACTAGGACAATACTACGACACACATAACGGAAATGCGGGTTGGTGGGATAGAACCCTCGCTACTGTAGCAGAAGTTATACACATAGACCCTAGAGATAATGGCGGATATGTTTTAGTATGTGCTGATTTAGATATTGCTTCTACGGCAGCCACCGTAGATGTTTACATTCCAAGTGAACAAGATTCACTTGTGGACTTCGCTGTTGGTACTAAAGTACTACTTCATGGTCAGGCATGGCGAACAAAAGAAGGAGAAGATAGAATGTCTATCTCCGGTTGGTATGCCTTTGACAGAATAGCAGTCATGGATGAAGTAGTTTCTACTAACGATGGGTGGGATGAGTGAAGGCTTTAGGTCATTACGTCTTTCTCCATAACACCATACAGGAAACTGTCGGTGGACTCATTCTTGAAGGCCATCTACAAGTCCTATCCGTAGGCGGTTTAGTACCTCTTGTAATAGAAGAGGGCTATTCCGTCATGGTGGATGAGACAAAGGTTATTCCTTTTGACAATGAAGTTAGTGCTATACATTGGGAACACATACTAGGATATTATTGAGGTATAAATATGGAAAATATATTACATGGAGAAGATGCAAGAGACAAATTACTCTTAGGGGTAAACAAAGTCGCTGATGCAATCAAAGGCACACTAGGTGCAAATGCAGGTACAGTAATAATACAGAACCCTGCGGGACTACCCTTAATTCTTAATGATGGTGTATCTATCACTAAGTCTATTACCGACCCCGACCCTTATATTCAGATGGGAATTAATCTCATGCAAGAAGTGGCTCACGAAGCACAAAGTAAATCGGGAGATGGTACTACTACTGCTACTATCTTAGCACAGGCATTATGTAATACAATGGCTGATGATGATACAGATAATATTAAGATAAAAGAAACTCTTAGTAATATGTGTAAGTTTATAGTAGATGAATTAAAAGACATGGCTACTGATGTTAATGACGATGACTTACTAGATGTATGTATTGTCGCATCTAATAATGATGTAGAATTAGGTAGGTTGATACACCAAGCACTTTTGGCTGTAGGTGAAGAAGGTAATGTGATAATAGAAAGTAATTCTGATAACAGTACCACATGGTCTTTAACAGAAGGTCTTGTTATGGATAGTGGGTATGTAAACAAACTCATGGCTAATGCAGATAGAGAGAAGTGTATTTATGATAATGCCTCTATACTTTTAACGCAAGAGAAAATAGATACCTTTAATCACATAGTACCTGCACTAGAATTATCTATGAAAGCAGGTAAACCTTTAGTGATAGTTTGCCATGATTACAACCCAAGCATACTACCTAACTTACTTGTTAATATTATGCAGGGGAAACTAAATGTCTGTATAATTAAGACAGCAGGTTTCGGTGATACACAAGACCATTGGCTTCAAGATATAGAAGCAAAATGTGGTGGTAAAGTATTCAACTCGTTTGACAGTATTATTAAGGTAAAAGAACATGAGTTAGGTATGTGTGATAAAGTAGAGATAACTCCTACTACGTCTACTTTCATTAAGGATGGTGTGGATGAGGATTACATAGATAATCTTACCACAATACTAACTCAAGTAGAAACTGATTTTGAGCGTGAGATAGTTGAGAATAGAATCGCTAGGCTTACTTCGGGTATTGCATCTATCAAGGTAGGTGGAATTACCGACATAGAACAAAGGGAACGTAGAGAACGTGTAGACGATGCTGTCAATGCCGCTACTCTTGCTAGAAAGCAAGGGATAGTAAGTGGTGGTGGTGTAGCACTTAAGGATATTTGGTGGAAAACTCATGGGACTGTTGATGAGATAGATGGCGCAAAGTACTTTGATGCAATCCTAGCACCTATCAAACAGATTTTATCTAATAGCGGTCAGCCTACTTCAAATCTTGCTTACGCTAAATCAAAAGGCGAAGGTTATAACGCAGTTTCAAGAAAATATGGAAACTTAAGAAGAAGTGGTATTATTGACCCTGTTGGTGTAAGTATCAACGCTGTTGAATCCGCTTTCTCTATCGCTATACTACTACTTACTACTGATTGTGCTATAATCGCACCACAGGAGTAAACTATATAACCGTAAGAAAATGAGGTATTAATATGACATGGGGAACGCAAGCACCACAAATAACTAAGACGACAGAAGCACCACAAGGAGTGGTGTATAACGAAGAATACTACCGTAATATCTTCAAGAACAACAAATCACAATCAGTTGATTTGCGTATGGGATTGGTAGGTTGGGAAAACACCGCTAAGACAGGACTAGCATTATCTATGATGGATGCAGAAATTAAAGCAGGTAAAAAGGTAGCAGTATTTGATGTAGATAATTCAGCAAAATCTACCGTAGATTATATCTATCCCGATGCAGAAAACATTATGGTAATACCACTACACGATGAAACAGATGACTCTATCTTTGATGCAGAAAACAATGTAGATTACAAAGCATTAGTAGATAAGACTAATTGGTTTGTTAATATTCTAGCAGAAGAGGTAGCAGCAAACCCCGATGATTGGGCGGGTGTAGTATTCGATGGCGGTTCGACATTCCTAAAGTGGTGTGAACACGCTATGAGAGCGTCATTACTAAGTCGTGGTATCATTGAAACAGAAGATGGTACTTTTAACCAAAAAGAATGGCGAGAACGTAATCGTATGAACAGAAATGTTCTAACTAGGATTCACGCTTTGCCTGTACCTAAAGTATTCTTTACCTTCCACCTAAAACCTGTACAGCAGTATATGGATGACGGCACAGGTAAGAAAGTACTAATGACAGTCGGTGATAGACCCGATTGGGACAAAGGTACTATGCGTAAGTTTTCGCAACAGATTTTCCTAAATAGATACATGAAAAAGGCAGACGTAGCCGCAGGTGTTAAGGGTGATAAAACCTTAGCCGATGGTGAGTGGGCTATCAAAGGTACTATTGAGGAAATGAAAGGTAAGAACATGGAGTATGTAGGTACAACACATACTATTTTGACGGTGAAAAGCGGGAAGGTAGAGTGGACAGGACTACCTTTCTTAAATGAGTGAGGCGATAATATGCAATCTATCGTAGATACACAATCATTGATATGGTTGCTAAAGTGTACACAACGTAGACAAACCATTTCCGGTAAAAATATACCACAAGTTTCGGCTTGTATGTTGAATGCCGTAGGTGGTAGAATGTCTACTTGTTCTCTCACTAAAGATGGTGTATCATCTGTAGGTATCTTCTCGATACCGTCTACAGGAGAAACCAAAATACCTGTTAGCGACATAGAGACTATGTTGGGAATACTAAAGTATCACGGAAATGCTTTGACTTTAACTTATGATAATGATAAGTTAAAACTAAAGTCTATGTATAAGCAAACAACGCTTACTGCTTCCGAGAATGCTTTGGCTTTCCCACATAGTCCTACCACATTAAATGAGTGGTCTAATACATCAATAACATTTGCCGCAAAACTAAATGTAGGTAATGAAATAGGATATACTATGAATGATGGTAGTATCTTACAACCTGCTTGTTCTTGGGAATCGGTAGATGCAGTACGTTTATTTGAAGCAGTTAGATGTGATGAAATGAACGGACAAAAATTAAACACATTCACTTTTAAGGGAGATGAAAACGGACTTAGTGTTGTCGTTGGTAAGGAATTAAAAGGTAGAACAGAATATGAGTTAGATAGGAGAAGTACTCAATGGCCTTTTATGGCTACCTATCAAGGTGGATTCAACAATCTATTTGCTAACATTAACGGTAAAATAAACTTATACTTTTTTGATTTCACACAATGGGAACAAGGAGTTAAATTACTTATAACTTTAGGTGATGGCGACTTTATTTTCCAATCAGCACTACTAGGAGATGAATATATATGATGATGAACACAAATGTACAAGCACACCCGATTGAAAAGAATATAGATTACCCAAAATACTATGTTATACACGAATTAGTAATACCTACACCCGAAGCAGAATCGGGCGGTCTTTCCGCTTTTAATTTTAGGGGTAAAAATGGTGAGAATTATGTTGTATCTGTAAAGGTTAGACAGGAATTAGACCCATTATACCGTGATGAAATATGGTTGAATAAAGAATACATAGATAGAGAAAGAAGCATGGCTGATATAGCAGACCAATTCGGTATTACACCTGCCGCTATTAACCAATGGCTAAATAAATACGATATACCTACGAGAAGTAGGGGTAGAAATAATGAGTAATTGCGAACATTGTGGTAAACCTTTAGTGCCTATCGGTACTTCCCGTAAAAATGGAAAGGCTACACACAATGATTGGGGTACACGTAGACTACACAAGAAATGTTGGATGGAATTAAAAGATTATAACCGTAAGATTAGGTGGAATAGTTATGATAGTAGAGCAAGGCAACGGTAGAGAAGTCCTAGTGAGGTATAGAGATGCACAGGGAAATAGAAAAACCGAGTCAATCAAAGGCCACTATCCGTACTGTTTTATTGAGACTGATAATGCCCCTTATGTAGAAGATTGTATAAGAAAAGAAGATGGTTATACAGGTCTTTATGGGGAAGATTTAACTAAGATTGTTGTTTCGCATAACTCGGAGTTAAGGAATCTATCTTATTACGGGACAACATGGGAAGCAAATGTACCTTATGTTAATCGTGTACTTATAGATAGGCTAAAAGAAAAAGATAACGAACCCTTTGAGAATTATAAACATAGGACTTGGTATCTTGATTGTGAATGGTCGCCCGCAACAAACCAAATGAGGGTGATAGTAGTTTATGATAATTTTACCGAAAATGAATATGTATGGTTTGTATGCCCTTCTATTAAAGAAGAAGGTTTGGCTGATGGCGAGCCTAAAAGGTTCGATACATACGGTGATTACGAATACCCTACCCCTGCACTCGGATTTGGTAGTGAAAGGGATATGCTTATTCATTTCTTGCGACACATGAAGAAACAAGACCCCGATATTATCACAGGGTGGTATGTCGTTGGGGCTGATATTAGAACGATAGTAGAGAGAAGCAGGGCTTGTGGTCTTAATCCCGCTACACTATCCCCTATGAGAAGAATTAGATATAAGTTTGGTGATTGGGAACAACCAATAGTAGGTAGAAACTGTATAGATTTGATGATAGCATTCTCTAAAATATGGGAATTGAAAAACGGTAAATTACCTTCTTACAAATTGGATGATGTTGCTAGTGAGGTTTTAGGGGAAAAGAAGGTAGAGTTGCCCGATGGACACGACACTTACTATTCAGACTTACCTTTGTATGTACATTATTGTAGACAAGACGTAAGATTACTACCTAGACTTGACTCAAAAGTAAATGCTTTGGATTACTATACTGCTTTACAGCACGTTGTTCAATGCGATTTACGTTCCACACCATTTATTACCAAGATGTTCACAAGTCTAGCGTTGAAGGATGAGAAGTTTGATAGGAGAATACCTACACAACCACAGTTTCCCTACACGCCTTATGACGGGGCTAACGTCTTAGAACCCGAAACAGGTGTGTATGAAAACGTAGGTATCTTAGATATAAAGGCTATGTATCACAGCAACGTACACAAGTATGGTATATCATGGGACACATTAGACCCCGAAGGTGAGGATTGTGGTAATGGTAGTAAGTTTAACGTAAAAGAAAAGGGATTACTTTGTAGATTAATGGATGATATGACTTATCTACGGAATGAAAACAAACTTAAGATGATGATGAGTGATACATTAGAGAAGAAAAACAAATGGGATATTATGCAGTTTGCTTGTAAGTCATTAGTAGCATCTATGTATGGTGTAGCGGGTGATTCTAAGTACGGCTTTTATCACCCCGAAGTAGCATCTGCTATCACATATACATCAAGAAATACTCTTGAGGAATTAATGTACCATGCTGAAAACGTAGGCTTCAAAGTTTACTATGGGCATACTGATTCTATATTCTGTAATATACCTAACCCCGAAGAAGGTTTAGAGGCACTAAAGATATTTAATGAAGAAATGTCTCCGATAGAAACCGAGTTTGAGAAGTGGTGTCCTAGTATGTTGATTATGGCTAAAAATAGATATGCCGGAAAAGTAAGTTGGACTGATGGCTCTTATCACGACCCCAAAACTTATGTTAAGGGAATAGAATTAAAACAATCAAGGATGCCTAGTGTAATGAAATTGTGTATGAATACAGTTATTGACGGTATATTAGATGGTACAGACCAAAAACAAATCACACAAAGTATATCCTCTCTTGTTGATGATGTTGTTAAGGGAAAAGTAGACCCTTCCGACCTATGTATGAAAGGTAAACTAGAGAGAAACTTAGACGATTACAAGGTTTTGTCCGGCTCATCAGCAGGTGCGGCTTGGGCTAACGAATATCTAGGTAAAGGATATAGAAAAGGTTCATTCTTTAAAGTTAGCATAAATGAAAATGGTAAATACATAGCATTCGATGACCCGTCTGATATAGACGGTGTTACAAAAATAGGTAATAAGATTCTTGCACAAAGATTTATCTTAAATAAAATAGAGCCTTATTACAATTTAGCCCAATGGGATATTCAACCTATACATAACTCTTTAGAGGGTATGAGTGGGATGAAGTGGTTGTAGATAACTATATAACCGTAGGAAAAGGAGAGATAAATAATGTCTAACGCAAGCGATATAAGAGAATTACAACAGAAACAAGAACAATTAACTAAAGGCACAATTCACGCCTTTGAACAGGTGGCCTTTGATTATGCAAAACTACAAACGATGTTCTTCGCACTATTACAGGACTTAGGTAAAACAGATACTTTGTCTTGTTCAGAATGTGATGAAGAAGTTATGAGGCCATTATTGTCTCAATTACCTGTAGAAAATACCTGCCCTATGTGTGGTGGTGGTTTAGTTATTGATACTTCACAAACTACTGTTGATGATTGGGATAACGGTAAGGTAGAAGAAGAGTGATTATATGAAAGCAACACAAGAGCAGACTAGCAATTCTTCATACAGACCTACAGAAAAGGTATGGTTGAGGATAAGTAAATCATCTTTGATGACATACATGATGTGTCCTAGACAATTTTATTGGCGGTACATAGCAGATATACCTAGCCCACCACCTAGTGAGGCCGCCATTCGTGGTGGTAAAATACACAAGGTAATGGAGATAGGTCTATTAGAAGGCTCGGATAAAATAATGAGTGCTGCTATAGAAGAAGGTGTGGATGATGACGTAGGGGTAGATAGTCTCAATATGTTATTACATCAGATAGCACATGACATGGGCGGCTTTGACATAGTAGAAGCAGAAGTTAAGCATCAAGTAGCAGAACAATACAACGGCTACAATATTATTTGGGTTGGTATGATTGACGGTGTTATTAGACACCCCGATGGTGGTTTAATTCTCATGGAATTAAAAACAGGCAAAATGAATATGGGTAAACTAGCGAGGACTAGGAAGGAATTAGTCTACTACTCTAGGCTTTTAAGTAAACTAGGGTACGATGAACCCATAACACATTTTATGTATATCTCTCCCGATTATGAAATACCCGAAGATGGTAATGACAAATTATTGTTAGAAGGAAACAAGAGGGGTAAAAGTTTGTGGTTGGGTGCGGAACGTGGAATCGCTATTCTTGAGAAGATAAACAAGCGAAGTATAAATGCTTTCTCGGAATCATTAAGTAGCACTATTGAGTCGCTAGTAATCCAACAGTACCCTATGAATTGGAATGACTATTTTTGCCCTTTGTGGTGCGAGTTTAACATGAATTGTGAGTCCGAGATGACAGGGTACGTTGATAACGGATTAGGTGAATGGAATGAGTAGAATTAATGTATGTGCGGCTTGCGGGACTAGCGAATCTTGGGTAGACCAAGATATTATGTGGAGAGTAATGGGTGAAGAGGGTGCAGACCCCGAAGAGATTACCGTAATTACTTGTAAATGCGGTAATAAACAAAAGAAAGAAGAGTGATTTTATGCTTAGTTTTCCTAGAGAGATTGGTCTTAGGCGTAAGATTTGTAAATCTCAAGAGGAATATGATATTTACGTTAAAAGTATTAATGGTAAATCTTCTTGTTATACATCTTTGTATAGTTTTCAACAAATGCACCCTAATATGTCTTGGAAAGTAGACCCCGAAACGGTCATCATGGATAGAGCATGGTGGGATTTTGATATTGTAGAGGGTGGTACTCTTGATGATGTTAAAAGAGATGTAGCGGTATTACTAAATAGACTTAAGGGAGATGTAAGATTAGTCTTTACAGGTAGAGGATTTCATATTCATCAGATGTTCGATAAAAATGTCATTGGTACTACCATAGCCAAGCACGTTGATAGGTACGAGAGAGAGGTTGCTAAGGGGCTAAAAACACTAGATGGTGTAGGACACCCACTAAAACTAACACGCATACCCGACACATATAACACTACTAGGAAAAAGTGGGCGGTCAATGTAGATTTAGATGCTTTCAAAGCAGACCCTTTAGGGTACAAGATACCGGAAAGACCTAGCCCATCTCTTAGAATCAATGACCCTTTTAAGGGAAAAGAAAACCAATCAAACTTCAGTATTATAAAATGGATTGCTAATAATCCTTTACAAGTAGAATACCTACCTATTACGGGTAGTTTTGACGGAAATATAACTTCTGCTAGTCAGATACCTATTCCACCATGTATAGACAATGCTATGAGGCATGAGAATCCTAGACATGAAGTTAGAATAGCATTGGCTCAACATCTGTATGAGAATCTTAGGTGGTTTGCACCCCCTTCTACATTAACGGTAAAACAAAAGAATGATATTACCGAAGAAATTATAGATTTTATATCCACATTAGGGTGGAGAGACTTTAATGAATACACAAGTAGAAAGCACGTTAGAAGTCTACTTAACTACGAGAGGACACCCTCATGCTCTTGGCTACAAACAAGAGGGTTATGCGAAGCATCTTGTTGGAGAGATGACGGTACAAGGAGAAAATAATATGATGCGAACACCAAAACACTCAAGAGTATTTTTTGAAGTAGTAAATGAAGAATGTAGTTTCTGCAAAAGCAGATTGGGTTTCCTTTACCCTAAAAATATGCCACCTGTATGTATGAATTGTAGTATGGAAAAACAATCCTCTTAAATAGAGTAATAATAGTGTACCAATTGTGCTTCTGATAGATGACCGAGAAAACCCAAAAGTAATTAATAAGTTGTTAATGAGATTGGGTGAGGAAAATACCCAAGTTTTACGGATGGCTTCTTCTGATTATAGAATAGGCTCTTGGGGAATTGAGGCAAAAGAAATAAATGATTTGTACCGTAGTATCTTAGGTCTAGGTAGAAACGGTAGGACTATTGTACATCAACTAAGAGAATTACAAGAAGATTTCGATAACCCTATGCTAGTAGTCTATGGTACTAAACTAAAACCATATGTTCATGGTGGTAGGCCGTCAGCAAAACAGATAGCCATAGAAATGTCTAGGATGAAAAAAGTAAATCAACAATTTAAAATGACATTTTACCAAAGATTTCCTAAAATTAAGTATATGGAATTGACTACTATGGATGATTTTGTCGAATGGTTGGTTATAAATCATACACAAACACAAGTCAAAGAGGCAACAGGACTTAATGTTATGGAAAAAGAAACAAGAAGTGCGGCTGAAATGAGTAATTTAGACCCAAGAGTAGCGGCTTTGTGTTCCCTTAAAGGTATTTCTGTACAGAATGCAGAAGATTTACTGAAAGAGTTTGGTAGCATACCTAAAATATTAAGAAGTAGGACTACGCAGAAATCTATTATGGAAATTAAAGGGTTAGGTAGATTAAAAGCACAAAGCATTTTAGGATTACGAGAACCTTACTGAATACTAAACTTATTAGATGAGCCACTTACAGGTGCAGTAGCCCTATTTAGTTTTACGTTAAGATTTTTTAGTAATACGCTGTTTCTATCTGAATTGTCTTGTCCTGTTGCCGCCTTTCTAACTACACTTACCTTAATTTTATTACCTGCCTTTAAGTTTGATAATATAGATTGAGGGATTAACTCTACATTTTTATCTTCTGTATTACTTGTTATAAAGACGGTGTTAGAGATAGTATCTGATGTTCCTACTATTGAAGCAGTAGTGTAAAGTACTGCTCTAGTATTATTAATAGAGCCTTGTGCATGAGTTATTTTTGCCTCAATTAAAATACTTTTATCTATTACATCTAATGGTATAACAAACTCGGTTTCTAAAGTAGATTCAAAAGTAGTAGTTGTAGCAGTTTCGTTCAGTAAATCTACTCTACCTTTACCTGCTAATATATATCCATCGGAAGTTATAGAAGCATTACCACTTGCTGTCTGTATGCTTACATCCATACCCTCTATACTTTTAAGTGTTGTTGGTACTATTGGTGGTCTTTGTTGTCCCAAAATACTAAACTTAGAATTATGACTAAGATTATCATTTAGTAGATTCATTCTACCTTTTAATGTACCATAAGTTACGCTCGACATATCGTTTACAGAAAGAGTATTTGTTATACCTAAATTATTAGAAGAACCCATGCTTCCCGCATTAGCACCACCTTGAGGTAATTGAGAAGTTTGAGATATTTCTTGGCTTTGGGGTCTAGGTGGGGTAGGTCTACCCATCATAGGAAAAACTACTACTGTAGAATCAGAATCACCATCATTACCTGCTACTTGTCTACTTTTGCCTTTATTTGGAAATAAATAACTTAACACACCATCACTACTTAAAGATTCATCCCTTTCTAAATCTAATTTTATTTCTTCTTTTACTCCTGCCTTTACAGTCCAAATAAGTTTTGTTATTGTCATACTTGTAGGTGTATTAAGACCTAAACCTGCATCAGTATATGTCACAAAAGTAGCAGGTGTGTAAGATAAATCATTGACAATATTTATTCTAGGTGCGTACCATTCATTTCTTTCTACGGTAAAACCACCATACATTTCTGAATATTCTCTACCACCTAGAGGGAAAATACTGTTTGTATTTCCTGTTTTCATAAAACCTGTACTTATACCTTCTACTGCATTTGCATTTTTAAGTACTACTAATTGCCCTGCTGTTGCCCCACTACCAACTTCGGTAGGGTCGCCACATCTATGACGTAGTAAAGCCCTACAATATTCTGCGTTAAAACTAACTACTATTTTTGCGTTTGCTACTGCACCATAAGTACTAGGTATATCTATTTCATAAAAACCACTACGTTTTACATTTTTATATGTGGTGGCTTCTAAAGTAGGTGCTTTATCTGTATCATTACCAAAACTATAGTCACAAAGATGTATTCTAAACTCGCAATCATCTATTGTTGAAGATACAGATGTGTCAGTTAGTGCTACAAATACTCTTAATGACTCTCCGCTAGTATTACTTACTTTTGGCGTAAAATTAGGTACATGAACAACCTGTAAAGCATAACTAAGTGATTTAGAGCCGTACCAATAGTAGTTATCATCCCAAGCCACATCACTAGCAGTATGAGTAAAAGCAGAATTACCATATCTATTGTGTATATCTGTAGTATTTTTCATATTTCCGTCTAGTCCGTTAGTCATACCGGAAAACAAAACACCGCCTGTACCTAATCTAGTCCAAGAATTACCTTTATTAGTATTACTAGCATCGTAATCCCCATATCCTTGTAAAGCAATTTGCGGGTCGGAAATATACCCATATCTACCACTTTCAATCATTTTATTATTTAAATTACTTTCTAAAATAGGACTTGCTGAAATACTAAGTTTAGTGTTTTGGTTTTTATTGTATTCTTGTTTTGCTACAAACTCGGCTTCTATACTAGATGTTATATTGGGATATTCTAAAACTTTCCACCTAGTAGTATCGTCTAAATTAGTAGCCGGATAATCTACAAAAGATTTACCTTTCATATAATAAACTCTAACATTACTAATTTGTCCTGCAACATCAGTTTTCAAGGTAGATACTTTTAGATTTTCTCTTGTAAAAGATAAACCACTATTATATTTGGGTCTATATTCTATTCTGCCGTCTTTACCCATTAAGTAAGAAAAGGTTGTTTTAAGCCCGTTAATATCACCGAAGCCACTCTTACCCCTTATATCCTCTATCGTGCTTAGAATCGTCTTAGTACGGCTATCTACGATACTTCCGTATGAATCGTTGTTAGTGGTAGTACCATCAGTAGTCATATTAGAAGTTATAGGTATATTATTTATGTCAAAAGCACAACTTAATCTTGTTTTAGGAAGCCAAGTTTTCATAAGAGCAGCAGACCATAATAACCTAAACTTATCACTATCGTAAAAACTACCGCTATTTTGACTTTTGACTCCACCGTCTATGTGCATAAGTAATCTAAGCATAAATTGGCTACTAACTGTAGTACTAACAGTTATAGAATCTGCATCTTTAGTATTACCCGTAATTTCTACATTAGAACCTAATCTTATTCCTAATAAACTTAGGTTATCACCTAACGGAGATAATGATTCTCCACCTAATGCCTCATTATAGTTTTTTAGTAATTCTGTTTCTACAGCAGTAGGGCTATCTTCTATACTTGCTGTAATAGTATCAGCAGTTTGTAAAAATACATTTGCTAATTGTACAGGAATAGTAAAATTATCACCCGCAGTCCAAGATACTGTGTTTCCGTCTGTACAATAAAGTACAGTTTGGGTCACGGCATAAATATAATACCTATTACCTGTTGTAGTATTTTTTATTAACATACCTTTTTTAACGCCTTTATCAATAAAAGTTTCACCACCTTTAGTAATAGCCCAATAACCATTATAAGTACCACTTACTTGTAAAGATGCAGAAGTAATACTATTTACTTCTACCGCAGTATCTAATTTTTCTTTCCACGAAAAGTAAAACTCTTGTGTATCATCACTACTTGCTAAATCACAAACTATTATTCCCGAACCTGTAGTCTCAAAATTAGATGTATCTTGTACAGGTAAACCTATATCCCCAACTATTAGACCCTCATCTGCTAAAGTAGCGTCAGATAACAACCTTCTTTGGTTAGGATGAGGGGAAATAGGGGTTGCTGTAGTTTTGTAAGAAGAAATTGCTTCTGCGTAGTAGTTATCTATTAGTGCAGGAAATCCTTCTACTGTTGCTGTGTAGTCATTTAGGTCTGTGTTTCCACCAACGTGTTGTCCACTTTTACCGTTATTAGCCAATGTATTTAGATTGAAAAACTTAGCAGAATCTATCACTAAAAATGAACCTGCTTTATCTTCCCAATCGTGGTAGATAACTAAATCTGTTTCCGAGGCTGCTGC
>Ga0181392_1000048_pt1 | contig 35939 bp, 51 predicted proteins | sample 15SPOviralmetaG_FD_130083 | JGI IMG/M metagenome (GOLD analysis project Ga0181392, IMG submission 130083) | Marine viral communities from the oligotrophic San Pedro Time Series (SPOT) site, San Pedro Channel, CA, USA - 15 SPOT_SRF_2010-09-15 | ecosystem: Environmental > Aquatic > Marine > Strait... | reverse complement strand
GTAAAAACAGCGGCCGTAACACATCGGCGGCCGCACAAAGGACGGCAGCAATTGAGGCTGACCGGAAAAGACAAGCAGCTGGTGGTGGTGCCGCTGCTGAAAAGGCAGAGTATGAAAGACTGCAGAAAGGCAACGTCAAACCCACCGGAACAGGTCAACAGAGGTGGAGACGCGCGTCTGATGACTCATTGAGAAGACAAGCTGGTTATAATGTAAGACAACAAGGTGATAAGAACCTGAAAAGTAACCCCGAGTTCAAGGCACAACCTCAAACATCAGCACCAACTCCAGCACCTAAGAAGGAAGATCCAGCACCTAAGAAGGAAGATCCAGCACCTAAGAAGGAAGATCCAGCACCTAAGAAGGAAGATCCAGCACCTAGGGTGGATTCATCACCAGCACCTAGGGTGGATTCATCACCAGCACCTAGACAGTCATCGTCACCAGCACCCAGACAGTCATCATCACCAGCACCCGCAAAGGGCCCCAGTGTTTATGACAAGGGACCTAAGCAAACATCCAACCCACTGATGCAAAAAACCTTTGGTTATCAGAAAGGTAATGCACCCGGTCAGAAAGCTGCCGCTGCTTCATCTGGTGCTAGGTCCATTGGTTCTGCTGTTTCACCATCACCCAAACCAGCAGCACCTAAGCCTGATACTTCACAGGTTCGGGCGATGAGCGCACCAACTGCCCCCAAGCCATCGGCATCACCTATTAAATCCCCAAGACTTGCTGCAGCACTTAATAGTGTCTCGAAGTTTAAATCTGAGAATTATGATGCAATGGTTCGTTATATGGTCGGTGAGGGTTATGCTCCCAATGAAGAGGCAGCCAAGGCAATCGTTGAGCATATGAGTGACGACTGGGTAATCGACCTGATGGGTTGATAACGTAGGTAAAAAGACTCATCTTGGGGACTTCGGTCCCCTTTTTTGTGGATACCTTAACATAAGTTTATAAATAAGGTATAATGATGGCACGGGCTTCAATCGGTGCCTTTTATTCACTCCCCCTCAACCAAGACCTATAGGGAGCCTAAACACGTCTTTCATATCTCTGTCTTAGGGTGACAGAGAAATAGTAACTCCACCATTCCCTGATGGTCTTACTTTTAGTTCAAAACAATGGCTACAACAACTCTTTCAAGACAACAAACAACCCCGTGGAATAATTTCTGCGATTGGGTTACCTCCACCAACAATCGTTTGTACGTTGGTTGGTTTGGCGTTCTGATGATTCCTACATTGCTTGCAGCAACTGTATGTTTCATTGTCGCCTTCATCGCTGCTCCTCCTGTGGACATCGATGGTATCCGCGAACCAGTTGCCGGTTCACTCATGTATGGTAACAACATCATCTCTGGTGCTGTCGTCCCATCTTCAAACGCAATTGGTCTACATTTTTACCCGATTTGGGAAGCAGCCTCACTCGATGAGTGGCTTTACAATGGTGGTCCTTTTCAACTCGTAGTGTTTCACTTCCTCATCGGCATCTACTGCTACATGGGACGTGAATGGGAACTTTCCTATCGTTTAGGTATGCGTCCTTGGATTATGGTTGCCTACTCTGCACCTGTTGCAGCTGCTTCAGCCGTCTTCCTGGTCTATCCTTTCGGTCAAGGTTCATTCTCTGACGCCATGCCACTTGGCATCTCTGGTACATTCAACTACATGTTGGTCTTCCAAGCAGAACATAACATCCTGATGCACCCCTTCCACATGTTGGGAGTCGCTGGTGTCTTCGGTGGTTCATTATTCTCTGCGATGCACGGTTCATTGGTTACATCTTCACTCGTCCGTGAGACGACTGAAACTGAGTCACAGAACTATGGTTACAAGTTTGGTCAAGAAGAGGAAACATATAACATCGTCGCAGCCCATGGCTACTTCGGTCGTTTGATTTTCCAATACGCCTCGTTTAACAACAGTCGTTCACTTCACTTCTTCCTTGCTGCCTGGCCTGTGGTCGGCATCTGGTTCACCGCCCTTGGCGTTTCAACCATGGCATTTAACCTCAATGGATTCAACTTCAACCAATCCGTCATCGACGGACAAGGACGTGTCCTCAACACCTGGGCAGACGTTCTTAACCGAGCAGGACTTGGCATGGAAGTCATGCACGAGCGCAATGCGCACAACTTCCCTCTCGATCTTGCGGCAGCTAAGTCCACACCTGTGGCCTTGATTGCTCCCTCTATCGGTTGATACAATTTGTGGTATAATTAGTAGGGGTCCGAGGACCCCTTTTCTTTTCCCAACTATTATTAAGTTTTATGACCTACAACGTTACTCTAAAAACATCTGAAGGTGTTCAAACTATTACCTGTGAAGGTGATCAATATATCCTGGACGCTGCTGAAGAGCAAGGCGTGGATCTCCCATACTCTTGCCGTGCTGGTGCTTGTTCTACGTGTGCTGGTAAGATTGAGTCTGGAACTGTTGACCAGTCCGACCAGTCCTTTTTAGATGATGACCAGTTAGACACAGGATTTGTACTCACATGTGTTGCGTATCCCACTTCTGATGTTGTTATCTTAACGGAGCAGGAAGAATCACTTTACTAAGTAAATAACACTCATAACAATGACAACTTCAACACTACAACAACAAAATGGAGGATGGTTTGACATACTTGATGACTGGCTGAAACGTGATCGTTTCGTCTTCATCGGTTGGTCTGGGTTACTACTTCTCCCCACTGCTTATCTCGCCATTGGCGGTTGGCTTACCGGAACAACTTTTGTTACGAGTTGGTATACCCACGGGCTTGCCAGTTCCTATCTAGAGGGAGCCAACTTCCTCACATCTGCTGTATCAACACCTGGTGATGCAATGGGTCATAGTCTTCTACTCCTTTGGGGTCCAGAAGCACAAGGTGACTTTATTCGTTGGTGTCAACTCGGAGGTCTCTGGGCCTTCGTTGCTCTCCATGGAGCCTTTGCCCTCATTGGTTTTATGTTGAGACAATTCGAAATTGCTCGTCTCGTTGGGATTAGACCTTACAATGCTATTGCGTTCTCTGGCCCTATCGCTGTCTTTGTCAGTGTATTCCTTATCTACCCACTGGGTCAGTCCAGTTGGTTTTTCGCTCCGTCCTTTGGGGTGGCAGCAATCTTTAGATTCCTGTTGTTCCTACAAGGATTTCACAACTGGACACTCAACCCCTTCCATATGATGGGAGTTGCTGGTATACTAGGTGGAGCACTACTCTGTGCCATTCATGGTGCTACCGTGGAGAATACACTATATGAAGATGGTGAACAGTCGAATACTTTCAAAGGTTTCGAACCTACGCAAGAGGAGGAGACTTACTCGATGGTTACTGCGAACCGTTTCTGGTCACAGATCTTCGGTGTTGCTTTTAGTAATAAGCGTTGGTTGCATTTCTTTATGCTCTTCGTTCCCGTCATGGGTCTCTGGGTCAGTTCTATCGGTATTATTGGACTCGCTCTTAATCTTCGTGCTTACGACTTTGTATCTCAAGAAATTCGTGCAGCAGAAGACCCAGAGTTTGAGACTTTCTATACTAAAAATATCCTCCTGAATGAAGGATTGAGAGCATGGATGGCTCCAGTGGATCAACCACATGAGTCGTTTGTATTCCCAGAAGAAGTACTCCCAAGGGGTAATGCTTTGTGATGAATGTACTATTCTTAGTAATATACTTCGTCTGTTTCTGTCTCATTGCAGGTGGTGCTTTCGCTATGATGTATGCAAACATACAATCTATCTGGAACACACCACCTGCTCCACGCAAACCCTCTCATCCTGAGGCACCTGCAGCAGGTGAGGAGGTTATGTATGTGGACTTAACAAGAGAAAAACTAGAGGAAATATACAATGATTAAATCACTTGGGTTTCTCCTGCTTCGTTTATCGATAGGCATTATGCTTATCCATCATGGATACGAGAAACTTGACAGCATCGAAAACTTTGCTGATGCTTTCGTAAGACCACTTCACATTCCTTTCCCAGTGACAATGTCATACTTGGCTGCGTTCTCTGAGATTATGGGGAGTTGGTTACTCATCACTGGATTAGGTACCCGATTTGGTGCCTTGGCTATCATGGGTACAGTATCGTTTGGTATCTACCACGCCATCATGACATCAGGGTTCAATATCTATTTGCTTGAGCTCCTTGTATTGTATTGGGGTGGTGCTGCTTGCGTCGTCCTCAATGGCGGTGGTAAGTTCTCAATCGATTACCTTATAGGGTTATCCTTTAGACCACCACAACCGGTCTTAACACCCAACAATTAAAGATGTATAATATAGGGAGGTAAAACCTCCCTTTTTAAATGAGTGATTACGAATTGCCTTCGGTGAATCTGACACCCGAAGAACTAACCTACCTACAAGATCATCTAAATGCAGAGAGAGCTCAGTGGTTTAATTATTACGAAGATTGTCTCGAAAATGGTAGACTAAACGGAGCCGAAGTGGCACACAAACATTATGAAATGATGAAATCATTAAGAGATATAGTCTACCATATGAATGGTAGAGATACTCTAGCATCAGGAAACCACGACCAACGATGGTGGGATCAACGACATGACTACTGATGAGTTAGTGAGAGCTCTCTTTGATGAGCTCGGTTGGGAAGAAGGAGATGACATCGAGATCAAAATTGCAGGGGCGAGAACATCAGGTATCCACCAAGCGGACGATGCGAATCCTAAGTGGTCTCCTCCTTTTAATGATGTTCGTTACAATAGGGACGCACAGATTGTCATTGAAAATTTATCACGACGTGATAATACCAAATCCCAGCCTATACAGCAAGATGAACTACTTAAGAAGTTTCATTATGGTGACGATGGTCAATTGTATAAAACCCGTGAACTGGGAGAACTGCAAGAACCCACAAGAGTGGATGATACCGGAACTACTAATGGGGTGGGGGATGTTAACCGGTGAAATAACACCCTACCAAAACCAACAAGAAATTTTACAGAACACACCAAATTATGATTAAACACTTTATTACAGCGGCAATTGCCACTGTCTCACTTACTATCCCTGCTCTGGCTGACCCAGAAGTAAGAGGTTGGCAGACTAATGACTCTATGGGTTGTATGATGATGAGGGAGTGTCAAGACGATGTCATTAAACTCAACTCAATTGCTGACCTACAGGCAGCCTTTCCTAATTCTGACTACTCCTATGTGGAAGAAGAAGCTAATGGTCTGATCGTTGAACTAGCCAAAATGGGTGTAGGTGTATACCTAGGTGACTCAAAATACTTCCCAGCATCAAACGCCGGTGTGTATTACACTGTAGGTAATGACTTCTTCCTGAGTTCAAGGTATGCCAGCAACCAGATGAGGATGATTAAGACACTCAGACACGAAGCCTGGCACGCAGCACAAGATGCCATGGCAGGTACCATTAGTAATAATAACATTGCCATTATCTACCCCGAAGAAGATGTACCTCAAGAATTTGTCTTGATGGCTGATATTGCCTATGGTGGTCAACCTCAAGTGTTACCTTGGGAACGTGAAGCCAAGTGGGCAGGTTCGACACCTAACATGACACTAGAAGTGTTGCAAGTCATCAACGAAACAAATAACAAACCCTGGGAAGAGATTACACCAACTCCCTTGACACGACTATGGCTCGAAAGAAACGGGTTTATTTGATAAATACTGGTAGTCACTATTTGCTACCATGATTGCTATTGTAAAGCCCATTCTATTTGCCTTCCTGAAAGGTAAAGCTGTCCGTCAACTTGTAGTTGAATTGCTCGAAGCGTATGCTGAAACAACAGATAATACTATCGATGACGCAGCAGTTGAACTAGTCAAGAACAACATCTTCCCTAAGGATGATTAGTCTACTGGCTATGTCTATGTCTTATTATCTGGGAAGGATTTGCTTTGAGGCACCTGACCTGACCAGAGAAGAGATAAAGGCAAGAGCAGAAGAGATGTTTCCATATCGAATGGGGATGAATAACCATAACGATATCTTATACATGGGTTATGCTTGTCAAGAAGCACCTCGTGTGTTATAGTAAGGGGGAGTCCAGCTCCCCCCTTTTTTGTGAATATATTCGCTGTTAATCCAGACCCCATCACTGCCGCCAAAGAACTCCCAGACCGTCATGTGACGAAGATGATACTGGAGTCCTGTCAGATGTTATCACTGGTCTTCTCACCCCATTACTGGGACGTTGGTGTGGTTTTAAAAGTAGATGGGACTCCCTTCAAAACTGCTAAGGGTGCTTTCAAGAAACATCCATGTACTATATGGGCTGCCGACTCAGTAGAAAATTGTGCTTGGCTAATCGAACATGCTCGTGGTCTGTGTGAAGAATTCAAGTTTCGTTATAATAAACTCCACGGACTTACTAAGTCTGTGTTTGAGTCACAAGAACTCTTTCAAAGTATAGCGGGTGACTCTTCTGAGATGTCTCATAACATTATCGGTTTCTCCAGAGCAATGCCTGATGAGTTTAAATTTGATGATACTATCGATGACATCACTGCTTACCAAAGATATGTAAGTTCTAAGCCTTGGGTGTTTGACAACTACCTCAGAGTTCCAGAGCGTCGTCCGTCGTGGCTTACACTTCCGACTTGACTTAAATAGTAATATCCTTTATAATATCCATAACCCCATCTGGGTTTTCAAATAATAATGGCAACACACATTTCAAAGAAGATGAGTAATCACCTCTCGATCCTGAGAGAGGCTATTGATGGACACGTCGACCTAAGAGCTAATCAAAAACTCTATAAGAAAGTCTACAAATATTATAAAGAGTTGGGGGTCAACTTTACGGGAGACTCTAATTCCGACTATGATGCTGTTCTTGATTGTCTCTATGAGGATGTTTATTGATGGACTATAAAAATTGGTATTGTGTTCAAGTTGCTTCTGGGTGTGAAAAGAAAGCCAAAGCTGACCTCCTAGCTCGTAAAGCTATCCTTGATGATAGGTTTATCCAAGGTGTCGAAGTTCCAGAATCAACAGAGATGAAAGTCGACAAGTCCGGTAAGAGACGAATTGTCAAAACAAAAGTTCTTCCCGGATACATCCTTGTTCAAGTCCTTCAAGAAAGGTTTGAGGATGAGTTAGGTAATATTCATTACGAGTTTCCAGCATTCACGCAAGAAACTATCAACAAAACCTTTAATGTCCTCGGGTTTGCTGGACTTAATAAGAAGAAGCCTAGACCCATGAAGCCACACGAAATCAAATCTGTCTTTGACCGAGTTGATGATACCCATCTTGAAGTCAAACAGAATGATAGAGATGACTATGAAGTCGGTGACATTCTTGATGTTATTTCTGGTCCATTCAGTGGCTACAAATGTGAAGTGGTAAATATACAGGGGACGAAAATCCTCGGTCAAATAGATATGTTTGGTAGAGAAGTACCAGCAGAGTTCACCAAAGAACAGGTTTACAAAAAATGACAGTACAAAAAGACCCCAACGACAAGTACGCCAAGTACAAAGTCGACCTTCATTGTAACGAGACCCACACAGATGATGAGTGGGATCCCAAGACAGAAGGTAAGCTCTCCGATTGGCACAACAGACACCAGGACAAAATTCTAGACAAGTTCTGTGATGACCATCCAGGTTCTCCTCAATGTAAAGTATTCGACGACTGAATTTATGAAAACAATTACATCATTTGTGGCACTTATGTTGTTGGTATCCTCACTACCCGCAGTAGCCAACAACTATTCACAATCAGGTGGCACTAGGCAGGAGACTTGTTACACAAATGTGTACAGAGAAGAGTATGTTCCAGGTACTCGGAATCAGCCTGGTAGGGTCCGGTCGTGGACTGAGAGACAAGAAGTGTCCTGTGAGGAGACTAACCCTAACTATGCCCCGGTAGCGGAGCCAAGACCCCGTCCAAGCCCCGTAGACGAAAACTCCTGTGTAGAAGGTAGTATCATTGGTGGTATTGCTGGAGGTGCTGCTGGTGGCACATTATCCACTCAAGAAAACTGGATCTGGAGTATTCCAGCTGGTATTATTGGTGGAGCACTAGTTGGTTGTCAAATTGACGGAGGCTAATGGACGATAAAGAATATTACTCCTTAAAGGAAACTTATAAATTCCTATGTAATCTGATTGACCCAGTCAAGACACCTAGAATAGCTAAACCTATCCGGGATCAAGCACGTAAGTGTCTTGAAGACTATCCTATTCGACGTGACCTTCGTGATATTATCAACACCGTAGATTTCTTTAACCCAAGATGACAGAAGAAGGTCATAGTCTTATGCCCATTGGCCGTTGGTTAATGGGCTTAACACTTGCAGTAATGACAATTGTAATACCTCTGTCTTCCGTAGTAACCGAAAGAGGACCAAGTATAAATAGTAATAGCTTGTGAAAGTTGATATATATACATCAGTGCCCTACCCACGCACAACTTTGGTTTGGGGCACAAGCAATAAACACGAAGGCTAGTCGAGTCTTCTATCATCCGTAGGTTAAACTCTACGAGACATTCTATTATCCAAAATGATTAAATCTGTATTTGCAGCTGCTGCTGCTCTCTCCATGTCCGCTGGCGCTGCCCTTGCAGGTCCTTACGTGAACGTAGAGACCAACGCTGGTTACACCGGCAACGATTACAATTCAGCCGTTACCGATCTTCACATCGGTTATGAAGGTGCCATCGGCGAGAACGCTGGTTACTACATCCAGGGTGGTCCTGCCATCGTGGCTGTTGATGGTCAAGAAAACGACACCGAAATCTCCGGCAAAGCTGGTGCTGGTGTTGACCTGACTGAGCAACTCAATGTTTATGGTGAGGTTTCATTCCTGACCGATGATCAGAGTTTCTCCGATGACCTGGGTCTTGGAGTCAAGGCTGGCGTTAAGTATAGCTTCTGATATCTTTCATAAAGACTAACAGGGTCGGGTAACCGGCCCTTTTTTATTGCATAAAATCAGTAAGGGTCAGTATGTATTCTTCTTGATTCTTCCACTTGACATTTCTGTAAAGTTTTATTATAATAAATAAAGTTACTTAACACAACTTATTGTTTTCATGTCAGTCACAACTAATGATCGTGGACAACAAAACATGTGGGCTACCGAACCCCGTATGTATGTTGATCCCCAAGCCGAGATTTATGGTTATGTAACACATAATGAAAAGGCTGAGAAACTAAACGGAAGACTTGCCATGATTGGTATCGTGTTTGGTCTCCTCTCATATGCCATCACTGGCAACTTCTACTTCGGGCTTGCCTGATCCTTTACTCACTTTATACTAATAGAATCATGAACGAAAGAACAGAACGCATCAATGGTTGGGCAGCAATGCTTGGCATCATGGCTGCCATGGGAGCCTATGCAACCACCGGTCAAATCATTCCAGGAATTTGGTAGATGGGATTCATCATCGCCGCTATAATACTGATGATTCCAATCGTAGCCATTGTTAGAAAATCATGACATACGATTGGACTCTAATCCAGACACTAATATTCATCATCACTCCATATTTTATTATATTGGCATTACTCAGTAATGATGAAGACGATGACGGCAGTGATGGTGGAATGTATCAACCAGCTTATAACCCAACACAATGACAGGATCAATCTTTTTAGTAACAACAGTTACATGGTTAATCTTACTAAGTATCTCTGTAGAGAAACTATTTGAAACCTACTGATGTCTAATCCAAATGCTCTCATCGAAGACATCCAAAAACTAGATGCTCTCTACGAAGAACTTTGTTGGGACCCTGATGACGAACTTGTTTTCATACACGAAAACGGAAGAGTAGTTATCTACAATAAAACCCAAGAACAATCGTAGATTGAAAACCACAACTGAATATGATATAATTAGGGGTGAGACATTACCCCTATTTTTATGTCCAACAAGTTCTACGTTTACTCCAAGGATGGGTGTGGATTCTGTGATAAACTAATCAACTTTATGGAATCAAAGAAGATTCCATTTGAAAAGTTTAATCTAGGATCTGACTACTCGAAAGAAGACTTCATTGAAAAGTTTGGCTACAATTCAACTTTCCCACAAGTCCACTACTTGAATCAAAACATTGGAGGAATGAAGGACACCGTTCGTTATCTAGTTGACCATAAATACACATGATGAATCCAAATCGGGGAGTGACTGCTATGCTCCCCACACAACATGAGGAGGAAAAGACATTCTATGATTTTAAATTAGGATTTACCCTGTTTAAAAAAGAGTTCTCATTTACTTTCAAAGTAAATTCAAAGAAGGAGTAATTAAGATGTCAAATGCTTTTCTCTTCTCCGAAGTATTTCTTATACTAGGAGTAGTTGTTGGTTGGATCTCCGCTGAGAGATTCATAGTTTATATGCAACACACCAGACATGAGTTTGAAGACCTATTCGAAGAGAACCCACATCCCGAAATCTACGACAAAGACGGCGAGATTGATCGGGGAGAATACATGATCATTGACTTCGAACCCGGCTACGACCCAGAGGGGTTCAGCCCAGAAGACATCACCGAAGACCCTTGACTTGACAGGGGTCTTTTTTTGTGTTATAATATATTCAGTAATACAGGGTGACCCCCGTGATATTAGTTGATGCGAACCAGATTGCCATCAGTCACTTGATGGTGAGACATAAGATTGAGAACGGAATCAACATTGATTCTGTTCGTCGTTCTATCGTAAGAGTCCTTGCCCGTATAGCACGGAAGTTCCGTACTGAATACGGTGAAATGGTTCTTTGCTATGATGATAAGGAGTATTGGAGGCGTCAAGTCTTCCCTTTCTATAAGAAGAATCGTAAGCAGGAACGGGAAGCTTCCAAGTATAATTGGGACGAAGTGTTTTCCGTACTAAATATAATCAGGGATGAGATAAAGAGTAACTTTCCTTATCGTGTCATCCAAGTTCAGGGAGCCGAAGCCGATGATGTCATTGCTTCTGTCGTAATGGAAAACGGAAAGAAAGATATTTCAGAACCTATTCTGATTCTTTCAGCCGACAAAGATTTCATTCAACTTCACAAGTATAACCTTGTGAGACAATACGATCCCATCAGAAACAACTGGATTATCAATGATGATCCTATTCAATACCTCCAAGAACACATCATTCGTGGTGATAGATCGGATGGTATTCCTAACATTCTTACCTGTGACGATGCTATTGTTACAGGTAAGCCCCAAAAGAAGATGAGTAAAGAGAAAATCGCCGCTCTGGCGAACATGAACCCATCCGAATTCACAAATTTCATTCGTCTTCGTAACTGGAAAAGGAATGCCGAATTGATTGACTTCACTCACATACCAGATTCTATCTTTGATCGTATCATTTCATACTACTCAAACTATGAAATGAAGAATACAATTAACCTAGAATACTTTATTCAAAACAACATTCAAGACCTCATAGAGGAATTTTCATAATTATGGCACGTCCCGCAACACCAAAACTACCGGTAAATCAGACCCTTATCTCTGAAGTTCTTCAGAGAGTGTCTAATGCAAAGACCAAGACAAAGAAAGTAGAGATTCTTCAAGAATATAAGTCACCGGCTCTAACTAAGATTCTTCTTTGTAACTTTGCAACTAACATTAGGTTCTGTTTCCCATCAGGAAGGACACCTTACAGCCCTCAGGAGAGACCCAAAGGTGTAGACCATCAGTTCTTATTCACAGAACAAAGACTTCTGGAGAAGTTCATTGCCAAACAGGTAAATGGAGTTACTTACTTCGGATGTTCTGGTCAAACACGACCACGTATTCAACAACTGAAGAAAGAACAGATGTGGGTACAACTTCTGGAGGGTCTTCACCCCGAAGAAGCTTCGCTTCTTGACCTTGTTAAGGACAAGAAAATCACAGAGAGATATAAAATCACCAGGCAGAATGTAATTGAAGCATTCCCCGAACTTCAACTATCACAGGACTAATGAATCAAAAGGAACTAAAAAGAATTCTTTATGAGATGAGATCCCTTGTGGACGAACTGGAGTCTGCTGTTCTTGCTGACACCAGTAAGTATGTACTGGACATTGACTACGGTGATGTCGTAAGTTATTACCATAACGATAACGATGACGATGAGGAAGGTCTCTAATGGGAATGAAAAAGAAGACCATCAAACTAGTCAATAAACTACTCCATGATCCTGCTAAACGCAAGATGTATACCGATGAAGAATTGATATACATGGCGAGACAGGTAGTCTACATGGAGAAAGAAAGAAAAGCTCGCAAACTTCAAAGGAAAAAGGAGAAAGGATTCGGTTATGAGTAATGTGAAATTGATTGCCTGTACCGGTGGTGCGGGTGAACTTGAAGGTAAATCACCTCAAGATGTCATTAGTTATGTTGCTAGGGTATCAAACCCACACAATCAAGAGAATTTCAGAACAGCTGCCGGACTTCTTAAGTACTGCATTACCCATGCCCACTGGAGTATCTTCGAGACGGCATCAATGACACTTGAGATCAACACCAGTCGTGGGATTGCTGCTCAAGTATTGCGTCATCGTTCATTCTGTTTCCAAGAGTTCTCTCAACGATATGCCGACACTAAGTTACTCAATCAGGTGATACCAATTCCTAATCTTAGGAAACAGGACAAAAAGAATCGACAGAACTCAACCAATGATTTACCACCCGGTATGATCAATGAGTATCAGAAGAAGATTGAGAAACATTTCGAAGCAGGAATGAATCTCTATAATAACCTTCTCGACAATGGCGTGGCTAAGGAATGTGCTCGTTTTGTGCTACCACTCAACACGCCCACAAGAATTTACATGACGGGTACATGTCGCAGTTGGGTACATTACATAAATCTAAGGACCTCTAATGGCACACAACAAGAACATATGGAACTGGCAGAAAATTGCCGAGAAGTGTTCCGAACAGTATTCCCAGATGTGGCGAAAGCACTTGACTGGTCAGACGAAGCGGGAGACCAAGTAGATGGGTGAAACAAATCCTATTAGTGTAGAGGAGGCAAACCAAAGTCTCTTCAGAGCGAAGTGGAATATCCCCACGGCTGCAGCACATTGTGGGATGACACAGAAACAAATGAAGTTAACCTTCAGAGAGTTTTTAAAATACCACCCGATGGATTATAATATGGAAATCCAGTTACCACTATCCTATAAATATTAAACCCAATAAACTTTACTTATGGCTTCATATCCAGTAAAACATACAGAGACAGGTGAACAGAAAGAAGTCACGATGAGTGTTCATGACTGGGATCAGTGGAAAACTGACAATCCAGAATGGATCCGTGACTTTAGTGACCCTAGTACTTGCCCAGGCTCTGGAAACATTGGTGACCCCAGAGCAAAACTCCTTAAGTCCCATCCAGGTTGGGGAGAAATTATGAACGGCGTCAAGAAAGCAGCACCAACAAACTCCAGTATCACTTCACAATACTAATGGCTGTAAAGACAAGAGCAAAGACCAAGAAAAGGCAACCGATCAATGCAGATCTGATGGTCAAGGTCGAACCATTGACAAAGAACCAAGAGGAAATCTTTAAAGCATGGGACAAAGGCAAGCACCTGTTTATCTACGGATGTGCGGGCACCGGTAAGACCTTCTGTGCCCTCTACAAGGCCCTGTACGACACCCTAAAGGCAACACCCAGCTACGACTCCGTTTACCTGGTAAGGTCTCTTGTGTCAACACGTGAGATCGGTTTCCTACCTGGAGATCAAGAGGATAAGACAGCTGTCTATCAGACTGCATACAAGAACATGGTGAAATACATGTTTGAGATGGGTAATGATAGTGACTTCGATGCTCTATATGGAGCACTCAAATCACAAGAAAGTGTTAAGTTTTGGTCCACCTCGTTCCTACGTGGTGTAACACTCGATAATTCTGTTATAATTGTTGATGAGGTACAAAACCTAAGCTTTCACGAACTCGATTCGATTATCACCAGAGTGGGTGAGAACACTCGCATCGTCTTCTGTGGAGACGCAATGCAGTCTGACCTTACCAGAGACAAGGAGAGGAATGGAATTCATCATTTCATGAGAATCCTTGAGATGATGCCCGATGACTTCGCAATGATTGAAATGGGCATCGACGACATCTGTCGTTCTGGTCTGGTGCGAAACTATATCGTAGCCAAAAACGCATCAGGATTTACATCCCTATGACCTTTACCCACTGTGATGACTTCAAAGATTCCTTCAAGAGTATTGAACAAATCAATGAAGACAATGTTCGTTATTATAAAGTAGAAGGTGACAACTGTTATCCTTCTATTACGTCTGTGCTTTCTTTCATCAACAGAAAGAAGTTTGCAGACTGGCGCGCCCGTGTTGGTAATGAAGAAGCTAATCGTAAGTGTAAGAAAGGAACCACCAGGGGAACAGCGTTTCACCTGGTGAACGAGTATTACCTCAACAATGATGATTACGAATCGCTTAAAGATTACCAAAACCCCCTTATCCAATTGATGTTTAAGGCAAATAAAGCTGACCTTGATAATCGTATTGGTAACATCTACCAGCAAGAGACTCGGATGTACTCCGACAAACTATGTCTTGCTGGTACTGTTGATCTTATCTGTGATGTTGATGGAGAACTCTCCATCGTTGACTTTAAGACATCAGAAAAAGAGAAACCAGAAGAATGGTTGGAAGATTACTTCGTCCAACTTTCCGCTTACTGGGCAATGTTCTCGGAGGCTACTGGAGTTGTTCCCAAGAAATTGGTTGTATGGCTTGTCGGTGAGAACGGAGATGTTCAAATCATCGAACGTCGAAACATTATGTATTATTTGACTACTCTACAAGCTTATGTTAGTAAATTTATTCAGTACCGAGATGCCTGATCCCAAAAAGATCGAGGAGGTACTCAATCAGAAGTTCCTCAGCAAAGATAAGTTTGCTGAAGACATTGAGTCTCTTGTCCTTGAAACAAAAATGAGTTACATTGATGCCATTGTCCAGTATTGTGAGGACAATAACATCGAGGTGGAAACTGTCAACAAACTTGTAAGCAAACCCCTCAAAGAAAAGATTAGATGGGAAGCAACAGAACTTAACTACCTCAAAAGAACCTCCCGCGGGAGATTGCCACTATGAAAATTAGTACTAACGAATTGCTACACCTGAAGATGCAAGCGATACTAAAAGAAAATGACATACCCGATAGTGAGTTAAAGTACATCGGGGTTAAGGATGAAGAACATTGGTACCTTATTGCTGGAAAACATAAGGTGCCAGTGAGTATGATTGAAGGTATTGACGAAGACTAACGTGCCAGGCTTTGACGTATATCGCACATATCTGGCGATGAAACAACATTTCACCAAGGAGAATTTTGACTTCTTTCAGTATGACGGAAAGGTTAGGGCGAAGGAAGACACGTACCTTCAGAGACCCGACTTCTATTTCTTCGAGACGTTGTCTCGCAAACTCTCAGACCAGGAGGTTAAAGAGTATCTACTTGCCTCATTCGTCAAGGCAGATAATCCATCCAAAGTCTGGATCGGAGATATCAAGCTCCGTGGTAAAGATTGCTGGTTGGCATGGACGAAACAAAACCAGAGTATGCAATATCTTGTTAAGCAAGATCTTAGTACAATGGTTGACTATATGGCAGCCAAAGGGTATTCCTTTAACGATCTATTTGAAACGATGGGAGGACATCCTCCCGCCTTACGGCTCTATATCCGAGGAAGCATTAGTCTAGAGACTTTAATAATCCTGGATATGGTGTTAAAATTTAAAGGTAACTGGGACAAGGATATGAAAGACCCACTCTGGGAGTTACTCAGTCTAAAGATCAGAAAGTACAAACCATTTCTTAGTATTCCTACACATAAATACAAGAAACTGATGAAGGAGATGTTCTTATGAGTCTTCACGATTCACCATTTGCAATGAAAGAATCTGAAGAAATCATAGAACTTCAGGAGAGACTGAGGTTTCTTCAGGACATCGTCAACACCATGACAGATGAAGATGACTTAGATGAAAACTTCTCATCAGACTTCATGCACACATTGTATGCGTTGATTGAAAAACAACTCATCATTGTCACTCGATTAAAATTATCCGAAGATGATGTAGATAAGTTTATGTTAGAAACTCTGAATGAAGATGCCAGAAATGAAGGTATGCCTGTCGGCACTGACCTCTATACATACCTCCTTCATAGACGAAGAGATATTCTTGACAAGATAGCCGAGATGGAAGGGGAAGACCTTGACGAACCGGTAGATCTAGATTAGAATAGTATTACCTAGTCCATAGCCGAAGACTCAAAACTCTTGCCAATTGTACCCTATCAATCCTACGAATCTTATGTCGTTTTCAAGTCTAAAGAAGAACAAAGCCTCCGTGTTCTCTCAGCTCCAAAAGCAACTGGAGCAATCCACCAAAGTCGGTACCGTTGATGAACGCTTCTGGCGTCCAACTACTGACAAAGCAGGTAATGGTTTCGCCATCATTCGTTTCCTTCCTGCCGTCGAAGGTGAAGATATGCCCTTTGTGAAAATGTACTCCCACGCCTTTCAAGGCACTGGTGGTTGGTACATCGAGAACTCCCTTACTACCCTCGGTCAGAATGACCCACTGGGTGAATACAACCGTGAGTTGTGGAACTCCGGTGACGAAAGCCTGAAGGAACAGGTCCGTAAGCAGAAGCGTAAGTTGCAATACTACTCCAATGTTTATATCGTAAAAGATCCTGGCAACCCCGACAATGAGGGTAAAGTATTCCTGTTCAGGTATGGTAAGAAGATCCATGACAAAGTTATGGATGCCGTGAATGGTGACCAACTGGAAGGTCGTGATGGTATCAACCCATTCGACTTCTGGACTGGTGCCGATTTCAAACTCCGTGTGAAGAAAGTAGCAGGTTATCCTAACTACGACTCTTCTGAGTTTGCTCCTCCAGCAACACTGGAAGACCTCGATGATGCCCAGTTAGAGTCTATCTGGAATCGATCACATGGTCTGTCAGCCCTTGTTGCAGCTGACCAATTCAAGTCCTACGACCAACTAAAGAACAGGCTCGACCTTGTTTTGGGTCGTACCTCATCGGCTCCAGCACCCTCTGCTCCCACACAACCAGCTCCAGTAGCTGCCCCTAATGTGTCAGCAAAGCCCGTGTTTGAACCCACCCCAGTAGAAGAATCAGTGAGTAAAGCTGGTGAAACTACAGATGAAGGTGACGATGTTATGGACTACTTCAAGAAATTGGCTGAAGAAGGATAATACTAAGGGGTCTCACGACCCCTTTTTTATTAGTCTTGTTTCCTCTGTTGAACCGAACTTCTCAGAGCGTTAGAGATATCAGTATCACTCTTCTGATTTTCTAGTTTCCTATAATAGTTACGAGTATCTCTCTGAATGTCCCAGATATATCGTTTATCTACGATCTGAATCTGGGATTTTTCATTGTTTAATCTAGTCTCATAAAGATAATTAGTAACAGCAACTGGATAGGCAACTAGTCTGGTTACATCATCATATTGATACTCGGCAGACCAGGTTTCATCAACATACATTCCACCAGGAATCATAAGTAAACCCTGTTCGTTATATTCTTCTTGGGTCTCATAGTGATGAGGCAGTCCTGCAATTTCTTGACCACCATACTTCTCTAAAATATACTCATCTAGAGCCATATATGACAGAGGCCACTGACTACTATAGTCTGTAATATCATTGACCTGAAGAATCATCCAATAGAATTGCTCTTCACCATACTCCTTATAAGCAATCTGGTCTGGTCTCTCTCCATCCTGAACAACATAATCCACATATAAAGTATCAGTTCTTTTAACATCCTTTCTGATACGAAGCAATCTAAAGTAATCTTTGATTACAATATCATTAGTCCGACCTGCTTTGTTAATAGAAACAGAGTAAGTAAGGTCAGGAAGATTAGAGAAATAAGTCGGCGTAGACATTAGAAACCACCTCCTAGTGGATTTGTCTGATGATCTTTTCTAGTAATAACTTCAACTTCATGAAAGTTTAGTTGGATGTCTGTTCTAATTGGGTATCCATTGTCGAAGGTGGCGTGCATATCCAGACCGGCATTATACTGAACACCGATATTTGTCATAGCAGACCTCTTAAACTTATTCATCCAGGTAGAACCAGCACCACCATACTTAACAGACCAGACTGCAGGAATCTTATACTTGGTTCCTTGATCCTCAGGAGTACTCCATACCTTAAAGTTTAAAAGAATCTGACTGACGGTAGCTGCCTCCATTTCATCCTTAGGAATGAAAGAAAAGTTTAAACCAAAACTTCTCAGACCTGGTCCTTCATAAAGAAGTTCAATATTAGGGTTGAAGACTTCTCCCCTGGAGTATGCCATCATTTGGTTGGCAGATGTTCCAACAATCTTACTAGCTTGTGATATAATACCCTGTCTCAAAGCATCGGGAAGCTTCCCTACATTATTACCTGCTGCTTGAAGTCCATTCATTATTCCATAACCACCACCGAGACCCCCACCAATGCCATCGCTGGCACCACCAACAACTCCTTCGGCAATATCCCTCTTGATTTCACCAAGAGGGCCCTGAAAGGCTTGCTTCTCCCATTGTTGTCCATTCTGCATTGCCGGTGTAGAGTTTGGCATATACAAAACAATGGGTGGTCCCACAGCCGGACCATTACCGCCGCCTGCATTAGACCTATATTCGTGTGGGGTCAGAGTAATAAAATCACCACTCCGAACTTCCGATGGATATCTAAGCATGTCAGTTACTCTTGATAGATTTAATAGGAAATTTCATCATATCATTCAATTCTTCATCATGTATTTGATGAATGTTAGTTAATACTTCCCTCCAAGTGTATCGTCTGGACTCCTCCCAATGGAAGTTGTAACCAGTGAAGCCCCATGGGAATACACTGGTGCAGACAATGAAAGGATACTGATCGTATTGAATTCCTTTCGTCTTTGCTTTATATACAAACACATAATATTTATCAGGTAATGGAACAATCTCACTCGGAGAAAGATTATCCATCAACAACTTCATATTATATGTTGGGTTACTGGATGTCCTCTTCATCAGAGGCTTTACCCTGTTCATGCCGTTTCAGTTCTAGGATTAGCATTCATGCTGTAACTCTCAAACATAAACGAGACATCGAATGTAGCATACGAGTCTGTCCTATCGGATCCCAAAGAGATAGATCCTAGTGACATAGGAAAGGCATTAATAAATTCAAACTCAAGAACTTTATTATATTGATTTTCATAACTGGGGCCATTCGGAAATGATATACCTCTCTGAGATGACGGAAGTTCCAGTTTAGACAGAGTGATAGGAGCAACAATTTTTCTATAAAAAGACATCCTTTGTGTCCTATTCACACCAGTCTGGTTGGCACCGAGAGGAGTAGTAGTATCAAGCCAATTCCTTAAAGATTTGTAGGCATTATAAGTCTTGTCTGCAATCAGTGTGAGGGTAAGTGGCTTACCATATAACATCTGTGTGGGTTGGTCTCTCACGATACCCATATACTCATGACCATTAGCGGTGATGGTATTGACAGAAGTCTCAGGCAGAGAAACAGAAACACAATATAAGCCAACATACTCATTCGTAAATGGGGTGACACCCCTATCACCAAAAACTGGAAGATTAACAGAATATAATGTGGGTCTTGACAACCCCCTACTTAGGAGTGCCTGTGCTCTTGGATATGACATCCCAAATAAATATGCTTGTGGAAGTATTTATCAGGTATGTCGAAGACTCTACAAGGAAAATTCAGACCCAGAAACCCAGAGAAGTATAAAGGGAACGCAGGTAACATACTCTTTAGGTCATCTTGGGAGATGAAGTTCATGAAATATTGTGACCTAAACGAATCAATACAATCTTGGCAGAGTGAAGAGAAGGCTATCTGGTACTATGACCCGGTCGCTAAGAAGAAGAGAAGATACTTTCCAGACTTTATCATATACTATAAGAGAAAAGATGATATAATGGTCACAGAAATGATTGAGATAAAACCTGCATCACAAGTTAAGGGACCACCAAAGAACCCAAAGAGAAAGACAAAGGCATGGATGACAGCAGTTCAAACTTTTGTCACCAACAACGCGAAGTGGAAAGCGGCAGAAGAATATTGTGAAGACAGAGGTTGGAATTTCAGAATCGTGACTGAGAAAGAGTTAGGACTCACCCTATAAATAATAGCATCTACTACATTATATTTCGTAATGGCACTGCCTAAACAGATTAGACCAGAGTATAATACAACCATTCCAAGTTCAGGGAAAAAGATTAAGTATCAACCCTTCACAGTTAGAGAAGAGAAAGTCCTCATCCTCGCGGCAGAAAGTCAAGAGATGGATGAAATCTCTAATGCTGTTGCTAATGTTTTGAATAATTGTATCAGTCATCCAGTTGATTTCAAAATCGATGATCTTGCCATCTTCGATATCGAATACTTGTTTCTAAAAGCAAGGTCGAAATCAGCAGGTGAAACTATCAAAGTTGTCATCCGTGACCCAGATGATGAGAGTTATTCGACAGAACACGAGATTGATATTGACAAAATCCGTGTCGTCAAGACAAAGGAACATACAAATCTTATCGACTTATCTGATGACCTCAAAGTCAAGATGAAGTATCCCGGTCTTGAATTCTTTACAGAAGGTGTCAAGATTGACAACATTGGCGATAGTTTAGAGACCGTGGCTAAGTGTATCTCCTCTATTGTTGTAGGTGAAGAGGTGTATAACTCTGCCGATATGACAAACGAAGAGGTGACTGAGTGGTTGGAGGGTATGACAACGGAACAATTCAAGAAGCTGATGACATTCTTCGAGACGATGCCCGCCATGAAGCACGAGATTAAGCTAAAGAACCCAAATACAGGTAAAGACTTTAGCGTTACATTGCAGGGGCTGGCTGATTTTTTCTAACAGGGATGCTTCATAATAACCTCATCAACTATTATGAACGCATCTTTGCCTTTAAACAATATCATAAGTGGAATATCTCAGAAATTGAGGACCTTCTTCCTTGGGAACTAGATGTTATGACTTCCCTTCTATCCAACTATCTGGAAACAATAGAGATGCAAAGGAAGCAAACAGCGTTGAATCAAGAAGCTATGAGATAACCCGATAAATAAACATAAAGATAGCTGATAATGGCTTCCAGTATTTTAAATCAAATTTACAAAGAGGCTGCTGTAACATCTAAGGGTGTGGTTCAGATGAACCGTACCCTTAATAAAGTTTATGACGATCAAGAGAAGTCAAATAAAAGACAAGATAAGTTTCTCGAAGACTTAAGAAACAGACAAAAGAGAGACGAGAGAGACGAGAAGAAGAGACAGAGTGATTTAAAGAAACTAATTGCTGGGGCTTCAGTAGGGTCGAGAGCAAAGAAGGATGAGAAGGAAGCATTTAACCTCGGTGATGGTAAAGGTCTACTCCCTGCCATTACTGGTGGTCTCACTCTAGCATTCAATCTCTTTAAGGGTCTTCTGATTGCTGGTCTTCTCAACAAACTAAGAGGTTTCTTTAAGTTACCTGGATTTGGTGGCGGTGGTAGAGGCGGTGGACTAAACACCCCTCCCACTAGTGGCGGCGGTAGAGGTGGTAATAGAGGTGGCGGTGGTAATAGAGGTGGCGGTGGTAATAGAGGTGGCGGTGGTGGCGGTAGTAGAGTACCCGAAGTGGATGCTGGACTTGGTCCCAAGACTAAACCAGCTGCTCCTAAGGGTGGTGGACCCAGGAGTCCCATAAAAACATCACCACTATCATCAAATAATATAAGACCATCAGGAAGGGTACCGGTACCTATCAAGCCAACGATTCCCTGGTGGAAGAAGATGGCCAATGGTATCGGGGGATTCATTAAAGGAGCCAGAGGTTTCCTCGGTCGGTGGGCAGGTCCACTGATCACCTTCGCCATGATGGCGCCAGATATGAAGAAGATGTATGATGAGAAGAGATATAAAGACCTGACAAGATATATCATCTCAGCACTCGCAGGATCTGCTACAGCTGGTATCGCAAGTTCAGCAGTGACTGGTCTGGCTGTCCTCGCCGGTATACCAACCGCCGGTATGGGGGGTATTCCCGTATTCCTTACAGGAATGGCGGCTGCTATGACGGCAGGTAACTTCACTGCGGGGAAGGTTGATGAGTTACTCCTTAACATGGGTCTGGCTGATACGGACCAATCAACAGGAGAACTTCCCGACGAGATACCACAAATGGAAAACCCAGATGAGTTGGGTAATGTTGAATCAAATAAAGAAAAGTATGAGGGTGCCTACGAACATATACAATCACAAAAGAAACAAAAGGGTGGAGGTATCTTTGATGTACCAGGTCATGGACAAGGTGACCAAGTCCCTATGATGCTTCCTCCTGGTGCCTTTGTCCTCAACAGAGTGGCAGCACAGGAGATGTTTGCTCGTGGTGGTTATCCATCAGGTGGGGTTCCCACACTACTGGAGCCCGGTGAGAAGGTGTTTATGCCCGGTGATCCACTGATGGATATGGCGATGTCATTTAACTCGTCATTCTCTCGTTTCCAAACAGGTGGTATGGTGGGACAACCAACCACTGATTCATCCACCGAGAAAGCAACAGACAGAGGTGGAGATAAACTATCAGGACTAGGTGGATCTTCGGCAGTTATTAGTGTTGGTAAGATGTTACAGGGTCAGGGTTTTACCGTCAAAGAACACCCCAACTTTGCTGGCAGGGAGTTTAATGACAAAGGCACAGCAAGAGTTGGTGGACACAGTAATAACAGTCTTCACTATAAGAATCTGGCGGTAGATGTTACCGACTGGAGAGAAGGTGCTTGGCAGGCAAGAACAGCACAACTTGCTGAGAGAATGTATCAACAGAGAGAAGCACTCAATCTGACTCAGATTATTCACGATCCATGGGGTTCGTGGTTTGCCGGTGAATCATCTAAAGGTGGTGCTTATGGTGGTCACGATACTCACCTTCACCTTGGATTTGCTAGTGGTCCCGCATCAGACAAAGGTTATATTGGACCAGGTAATAGTGAAACACCAGGGTCACCCAAACAAGAGGGTGGTATGATGGGTGGACTCGGTGCCATTTTCTCACCAATCACTAGTGCCATCAGTGGTATTCTTGGTAATGATGGACCTGTTGGTAAAATATTCGGACAACTCACAGATCAAATGAATGGTCTGATGGGTAAGGTGATGGAGGAAGTGAATAGTCCAGAAGCAAAGGCTATGACTTCAAATTTGCAAGCAGAGATGAGTAAAATAACCTCAGCAATATCCGCCGAAATGGGTGGAAGTTCCCCCCAGGTTTCACCCACTGCACAGCCATCATCACAACACATGAAAGTTATCAGAGATGCAATGGACCCAGAGTCAAACGAAAGCCCCACTGTAGTTCAGGTCATCCCCTCTCAAGAAGAAACCCAACAAGCAACTGTTAGTGGCACAGCTAATCAGAACCTACCACCAGGTTTGAGTACCAGATGTTCCTCTTGGGCATCAGCTGATTACAGGTACGACAGAAGCCTTAACTGTGAGACATTATGAACGCAGCTATAGCATCAGCATCCTTACTTGGATTTGGAGATAGGCCAGCATCGATTGCCTTTCAGGAGTTTGGGATAACTCTTAATAACATATACACCACACAGCAAAAACAACTGAAGGAAGAAACATCTTCCCGTAAATCCGTCACAGATGAATACAACAAAGAACGAAGAAGTAAAAAGAAAAGTCAATCCGACTTAGCTGATATTCTTTCTGGTCTTAATAAAACAAACTCAGGTAGATCCAAGTCAGGGGCAAAGAATAACAAAAATAGTAATATTATGTCTAAAATTCTACTAGGAGCGGGAGTCGCACTAGCAGGTAAGGCATTATACGATGCTGTATCTACACAGGTATTTGAGGGGGTGAAAGAAACCGTAGAAGATATGGTAGATCCTATTATGGATGTGTTTGAGGAGGTGTTTGCACCAATCAAAAACTTCTTTGGTAGTGGAGAAGATGGCGGTGGTGAAGATACAGCACCAGCAAGTGGAGCTGTGCCATCTACTGGGGTTCAAAATGGTTCGACCAGGGGATCAACCGGCAAAACACAGGCAAAGGAAATAGACTCAGAAGCATCAAACAAAGAAAGATACAAAATAATCTACGATGTAGCCAAGTCACAGGGTGACCCCATACCTGAGTTGACTGCAGCTCAGGCTATGTTCGAGTCAAATTATCTGAGAAGCACACTCGCAATGGAGGGTAACAACCCCTTTGGACAAAGTGGATCTGGTGATGATGGTAAAGTAGACTATGAAAATGCCAGTATTGTGAGTTCCACGACCGGATGGGCAAAGTATTCTTCTATTGAAACGGCAATCACAGCCAGAATAAAGAGGTGGTCAAAGAAAACACCACAGGGAAATCCAGGATACGGCACATACAAGTCACCCATGGAAGCCATGGAGGGCATCATTGAAAACTATGCCCCAGCAAAGGATTCTAATAACCATGCCAACTATCTGGGTGGGGTAGAAGGAATCATGAAGGCCAACGGGCACAACCCCCATAGGAAACTCGCTAAGGGTGGTTTTGCCAATGGGAAGAAGTCCAAAAAGAAGAGGAAGATAAGAAAAGGTAATGGACCAAAGAGTGAAGATACTATTGCACAGGGTAAGATAAACCCCATCAAAAGACAGAAGGGTGGTAAAATCTTCCTTCACTGGGCAGCCACTGGGTATGATGGTGCCTCACCTAACTATCACGCAACCATTCAAGGTGATGGTTCAGTAGAAAAGACTAGAGACTACAATACTTTTGGTGGTGGTCACACATACAGACAGAATTCTGAGGGTATTGGTATCAGTCTGGCTGCCATGGCTGGTGCATCCACTGAAAACTTTGGTAAGTATCCTGTAAAGCAGATACAATATGAGAACATGGCTAAGTTGTGTGCTCAGATTCTCACCAGTTGGGGACACGGACCTTCTTATGTGAATGATAGAACCGTCCCAACACACGCTGAAGCCGGTAGAGATCTACCGGGTGATAACTATGGACCGGTTGGCTGGGGTGGTGATGGCAATAAATGGGACTTGTGGAAACTCTATGAGAATGACGCCAATGGATCTGGTGGTCCTAAGATTCGTAATATGATTAAAGGTTATATGGCTTCTGCGGGTACAATCAAACTAGAATCAGAAGATGCTCCGAATTATGTTGATAGTCCAAGTTCGAGTACGACATCAGCCGAATTGGCAAGTCCAGGTGGTGCAATGCCATCAGCACCAACTCTACCGCCACCCCCGAAGACATTTGACCAGGCAATTGATGACATAGCATCACAAGCACTAGCCCCTCTCCTAGGTCTACTCGGTGCCCTGTCAGGTAGTTCACTACCCTCAGGTCAAACAACACAAGAAGCACAACCGACAAGTAGTAGTCCAGGTGCAGCCGGTGCCGTCTCAATAACCAACCCCAATGCCCGAGCACTCCTCAATGCCATCTCCGACGCAGAAGGCACCAGTGGTCAGCCAAACAATGGTTATAACACCATGTTTACTGGTAAACAATTCAACAACCTGTCTGACCACCCAAGAGCAAGACAAAGTGGTGGTGGACACACCTCAGATGCTGCTGGTCGTTATCAATTCCTCAGCACCACTTGGGATAGTTATGCCAATGGTAGAGACATGTCACCAGCCAATCAGGATGCCGTGGCTCTCGATCTCGTGGCGAAGAAACAAGGTGTTGACATCTCCGATGGACTCAGTAAGAATGAGGTCTATAAACTTGGTCGTGAGTGGGCTTCCATCGAAGGTGGTGCCAGTGGTATTGCCGGTGGAAGTTATGGTGGACAGGCAAAGTATAGTGCTGATAGATTCTTAGAAATGTATAAAGCATATGGTGGTCAGGTTCAAGGATTACAGAAAGGTGGAGTGGTTGGACAACAAATAAATACAGGTAAGATGAGGGGTATTCAAAACGCTCATATGTCTAAACTTCGTGACGCACAACAACGAATGAAGAGAAAAGGACCTAAAGTAATTCAAGTGACTCTACCACCTATCCCATCAAAAGAACCAACACTCATATCACAAGAGGACAACACAACCATCGAGAATTCAATGAGGATGTCTCAACTTGCAGACTTCAATCGTAGATTAGCTATGGGAGCTTTGACATAATGTCATCTAACCAAATACAAAACCCCGAAGAGGTTTACATAGAGTCGATAACCATTGACGGCAAGAATGCAATGGGTCTCTTCGTCAGTGTAAATATCTTTGAAAATATCTTTACCCCTATCATTACTGGACAAATCCAGTTGATGGAAACTGATGGGTCAGCTTTTATTGAGAAGAATAAAATAGAAGGAAATGAACCCATTACTATCTCGGTTAGATGTGCCGGAGAACAACAGATAGAATTTGAGGGCGTTTTGAATGGTTTAAGAAATAAGTCACAGGATAAACAGGTGACCATCTATACCTTTGACTTCACAACAAAGGAGATGAGAAAGAATGAAGAAAAAAGAATTACCAAGTCATTCAAAAACAAATCACCCGAAGAAATTGTGAAGGAAATGGTGCAAGTGATGGAAGGTAAGATGGACAAGAGTGTGAGTACCGGCAAACCCATGACTTACATCACACCCAGACAAAGACCATGGGATGTTATCAAGTATGTAATTACACATGGAGTATCCAATAACACCTCGGCAGAAGATGGAGAAAAGGTCAAAGAACAGGAGCATAAGTCAGAGGGCACTACTGGTTTTCTCCTATGGCAAACAGCTGATGGATATAGATTCTGTTCTATCGATGACCTCTTACTCGGTAAAGGCGGAGACGATAGAGGAGAATTCACATCCAAACTGGCAAACAAAAATGAGAGTTTAGATGTTATAAGTAAAAGTATTTTAACCTATGACTTTCCTGTCATGGGTGACATTCAGGCCAAGATGAGGTCGGGTGGATTTAGAAGTGTTAATATTATTTTTGATATCGATAAGGGTTTGTATAAAGAATACAAGTATGATGGTGACGATCTGATGACAGAGAAACAGAAAGAAGCTGTCACTGAACCAACCAGATATACTTGGAGAGTGTTCTCAAATGAAAGTCACAACCAACAATGTAGCAAAGCACAAACAAATACCGGTGACCAATCTAAGTTAAATACATCACAGACTCACGCCAGAGAAAACACATTTGATGACTCACAGGGCACCTTCAGTCTCTATCCTCAGTTTGATTTTAGAGCAGGTGATACCTTCACCGCTAAGATAGGAAAAGTCAAAGGTGAGTTTGAAGGTGGGTATGATCAAAAGTATTCAGGAAAATACATCATCAAGGAAGTGACTCACAACTTCCGTGTCGATGCGAAAGGCTACACCAAGATAGGTGTAATCAGATCAACCAAACAAACGGACGACGCCAACTCACAATGACCTCACCTAAACTATCACCACAAGCTAACTCTGATTTCTGGGGAAAGGATGGCGTTGTCCCATTTATGGGTCAAGTCGAAGATGTCAATGACCCCAAAGCCTCCGGCAGGGTCAAGGTTCGTTGTGTGGGTTGGCACCCGAAAGAAAAGAAAGATATGCCTACGGAAGACCTTCCTTGGTCACACGTTGGTATGCCTACGACTCACGCACAACAGGCAAGAATTGGTGGCAAGCATGGGCTCCTAAATGGGTGTTGGGTGATGGGCATCTTCTTGGATGGACAGGAAGCCCAGAAACCTTTCATCATGAACACCTTCAACTTTGTCGCCAAATCCACAGATGGTGACATCAAGGTTGAAGTTCAAGGACAAGATGGCACAGACACTGAGGATGATATTGCTTTCAGTAATCCCATGGTGTCTCCACAGACACAACCGAATAAATCACTAAGAACTAAGGAAGAATCAGGTAAAGGTTTCGGAGGCAATAAGGACGAAGCAGGTAACACCGTCAACTCTGATGCCGACCTACCATGTGGTGGTAAAGCAGGTTTACAATCCCTTTCTAGTGAACAACAACACAAAGAGAAAGGCAATAAAAGAGACAACCCGGCTAGTAACATCATGGATACTAGACAGGGTGATGGAAATTGTGGTGATGTACCTCACGCAGTAGAAGATAACCAGAAGAAAATTCAAGAGATGTTGCCAGGCATGGCATCTCGTTTTGCTTATGGTGATGTAGTATGGGATAGATTCACCGGTAACTTCACCGACATCAATGGCCTTATGGCTCAGTTGGCTTACATTCTGTGTAACACACTGAAAGGAAACATTAACTCAGCCAAAGCATTCGTTAACGAACAAAACAGACTACTTCACTCACTAATTCTGGGCCCAGGTGGATTCAGTATGGCGAGAGAGTTTGCCATAACAGAAGCAAAAGACATTGCAGCGTCAGATAAGGACGATATTTTCAACGCAATGATGCAACAACTAATTGATATGTTGTGTCAAATGATTATGGGTATGTTGCAAGGTATCAACAACCAAGGTCAAGGTAACCAGACAGACGGCACACCAGATATTGTTGGGACCAACCCCATCACCAACATCCAAAACCCAGATAGTATCTGTATCTCATCCACAATCGTTGATAATGTAGCCACTATCACAGAACAATGGATGTTGGAATCACTGGAAGCAGCAGATATAGCAGCGTTAAATCAAGACTTCAATAAAGGTAATAGTGGAATCGATGTGTCGGCAGCTGCCAACCTGTTGTTATTCCTTCTCAACCAACACTACTCTAAGAAGAGAACTTTCCATAATGTCGCCGGTAATGCTTCCCAGGACAAAATAACAAAGGATGGTGGGTGTCGTAAAGACAGAACCTACAATACAGAAATGGGAGCTATAGGTTCCGCAATGGGAATGATTAATGCCCTAACTGGTTCCATGTCAAGTGGTGGCAGTGGTAGTGGTGGAGGTGGTGGAGAAACCGGATCATCTAACAACCAAAGTTTTGTAGAAAGATTACCTAACATCGGATTCGGTGGTTTGGATGTCAATACACTTACAGGAACTACAACCACTCAAGTATGTGATGACGCCACCACACCTATCGTAGACGACCCAGGGGTCGACCCAACTAATCCAAATCCACTTCCAGGTCCAGGAGATCCGGGTGGTGTCTGTGGTCCAGGTAACACCTGTCCTGATGGTTATACCTGTATAGATGGCGTATGTGTTCCAGGAACAGCATGTGGTCCTAACAATAGTTGTCCTGTTGGATTCGTTTGTGTAGATGGTGTATGTGTTCCAGAGAAACCAGTACAATGTAGTGATGACGACGATTGTCCCTTTGGATTTGTATGTATTAATGGCATCTGTGTTCCCCAGGGAAGTGAAGTCTTAGACCCAGGTGGAAAAGAAAAAGAGTTCTGGGTTGTTTGTTGTGGTGATACTACAAATGCAACTTATGTCTCATCAAGTGGTGCTCGGGCAATGTCAGGAGACTGCTTCGTCACAATAACAAACAACATCGATCAGAATCACAAACTAGTAACTGCTGGTGGTGAAGGCGGAAACCCCGTAACAATTAACGGAACACCTCTTGTGGCTGGTGGTGTTGGTGGGTCTCCTGTTTACGCTGGTCAGTTTAGACTATCCACCAGTTATGGTATCCCTATTTTCGTTGGAGGAAAAGGTGGAATCCCTGTGGTATGTGGTGCCCAGACAGCCGGTGCCGGTGGTTCACTGACTGGTGATATGAGAATCACTCTTTCATCTACCAGAAAGAAATCTATTGTAACCAAAACAAGACCTGCAGGTAACAATGCCGCTATCATTGGAGTTCCACTCCCCAGTTCCGAAAAGGATTGTGCCAAAAACTTCGTCCAAGGAACACCAAACCAGGCAGTTATTATCAGACCAGGTGAAAAGTATTTCTTTAACAATAGGAAGAATGGTAAACTATCATTCCCTTCACTTTACATTCCAGAATATCAAGGTTCTCCTGTTCCTGTTGTGGATAGAGTGAGTGGAGAGATGGTGGCAGTCCTTACCAATTGTCGTGCCTGGAGTGCCAATAAACCCAACCCAGCAATCAGTGTCATTCCAGATAATAATAACATTGGAATTGTAACTGACGATGAAAGATATGATATTGTACTGGGTGGTTTCTACATCGGAAACACTGGATTTGACTACAGGTGTCCTAAGATTGAAATCTATGATAGAGACACCAAGATAGAGAATGGTGAGGTGAAACTCATCTCTCAAGATGGTAGAATCGTTGATTATGACATCATAAATAGTGGTACCGGGTTCTTAAGAATCCCCCAAATCAAAGTGTTTGAGGGTTGTCCTAATGAAGACGGAACAGTTGGAGGTGGATATGGTGCTATACTCTATCCTATTATGAGTGTGGTCGCCAAAGCCGACCCAGGACAACCCTCAAAAGATGACCTCCCACCAGTCCAATTCATTTATTGCCCATCTAAAGGTCAAAGAAATCTCTATTAATTATGGCAGGCGGATCAAAAATTAGAGACGATAAACAGGAGTATCAGTATTCCTACCCATTCGTCACACCAAGTGGTCATGAATTCACATTCTATGACACACCAGAAAACGAAAGACTTATAGTCAAACACTCTTCAGGTTCTCACATCGAGTTCATGGCTGATGGTAGTGTGCAGATTCGTGCTGTCACGGACATTCACCAGGTTCAGGGTGTTATGTCTTCTGCCACATCCGGTAGTGAACAGGGTTCTGATGTTTCATTACAAAGAGTAGACACTGACCATACCATTGAAGTGGGTGGTAAGTTAAACATTCGTTGTTCTGAACTTAACTTTGAGGTGGGTTCCAAGGGTTCCATTATTTGTGGAACTGACTTGGAGATGAAAGCAAATAACATTCTTGAAAGAGCAAACGAAGCAATTGATATTGAGAGTTCAAAAAGTATTCACTTTGATACCAAGGAAGTCAAAACAAGTTCCGTTACAAATAGAACATCACAAGGTGTAGAGGAATCTACCTCTCCTTGGGGTGGTGGTGGTGCAGGAACAGCACTGGCGGAAGGTAAGGCAGCTGGTTATAATGTGCAACACGTCAAGGGTAACTATGTTATCAAAAATGACGACCCTACCGGTGGTATCACTATCGTTGCCGCAGGTTACCTTAACCTTATATGTGGTCAAGAGAGACTAGACTTGGTGGGTCGGTACTTACCAACTGGATACACAGCAGAACAAAGAGCCACATGGACTCAATCTGTTTATATTCCAGTACCACCAGGTCCGATGAATATCAGTAAGCCAGGTGGAGACCACTGGTTCCAATCGGCTTCTAGTTCCATTAACACATATGCAACAAATATGGTTAGTCCCCTTGCTGGTGGAGCAGGTTTCTCGGAAAGTGTTGTTCTAGGAAACCATATGAGTAGCACCTTAGTGGGAAATAAACTCCAAGTAGTAGGTGCTGGCAATAAAGATACCAGTGTTGGACTCAATATTGTTTCCAAATGTGGAGCACAGGAAGTTCATCTTGCCGGTGCCATGTTTAGAGTAACCGCCCCTAAAATCTTTCTGAATTGATATGACTGGAACACCTACCCCGCCCGTTCTTAATGTTACTACTGGGTTTGATATTATAATGACTAAGGGCACAAGTCGCATCGTTGTTCCCGATCCACCAGACGAGGACGATGGTGAAATTCCACCGTACACTCCTACGTGGGATAGTGTCCAACTAGACATTACTGGTGGAGAGCCAGTATTGAATGGTTACAGATACGCAATGCAAGCCTGGAACATTGTCGAAAGTACAACTACCGACCCAGATACTGGTGAGGATACTTCGACTTTCACAAAAACATTCCCAGTTTGGACCTTAGTATCACAGACAATCACAAAGTTGTCACCAACTCGACAAGTTTTCTTCACCAACACAGGTAACGAACTCTTTCCAACTCAGGGACCAATCACAGGTTCTCTCATTGGTAGTGGTGGCATCACAGATGGAACAAAATATAGTTACCTGTTGGTTTTCGATCAAGCAGAGTTGGAATGGTTACCCCGTTGTTCTACCACAAAACAACCATTTGTAACAAAGAAAACTCCACCGGATGATATAATTCAACCAGACCTACCATTTCCAAAGTATCCTATGGATACTATTAGTGCAGTTGTCCCAGACCCAAGAGAGTCGGTCACTATTTCGTATCAAGTTGATACGGTATATCAAGATGCTATTGGAACTCCAGGTACTTTTAGTTTTATCATTGAACAAAATTGTGTCCAGAACCCAGAAATAACAGCAGAGAAAATGCAAGCACTTTTAGACAAGTGTTACTTTACTCATGGTTACTATCACATGCAGTTATATGATGTGAAAGCACCACCAAACTATGATGAGTATGGAGATCCTATCGGTCCAGTAGTAGAACCGATATACTTGGTAGACGAAGAAGCAACAGAACTCGTGGGCTTTGATGTCCTTGAGTTACAAAATAGTGTGTGGGTATTAAATGACATCGATAAGATCCCAGAGGAGGAAGCAGCTTCGGAAATTGTCCTTAAGGATACCGTTGCAGAGGGACAAGAACAAATCAAAGGTCTTGAGGGTATTATGGAAACAACCCAGAAAGATTATGAAGATGAGATTGCCTCAATTGAAAAGGTACAACAAGAAAACGCAGATGTTGTCTCTGTCAATGAAGAGAGAAAAACTCAGTTATTAGGTAACATTAAGAATATGATTACAGGTGCTGAATAATGGGATTACCATCATGCGTCATCGGGCATAAGGACATATTTCACGATTGTCAAATACCCGTAAGATTAAAAGGTTCCAAGACGGTATACCTATTCGGAATACCATGGAGTAGGATGGGAGATGTTAACTCACCTCACAAATATGGTGGTGATTGTGACAAGACTCACTCAATGCCTATCGCAAAAGGCTCTAAGAGTGTGTATGTCAATGGAGTAGGGGCAGGTAGAATCACAGACAAAGTTGCTGGATGTACTGCCGTGGCTCAAGGCTGGGGAAATATCTTAACTGGTGGTTAATTATACCTACTAAATCCCTTAGTTCGTGATACTTCAATACTATTATCAAACTTGTCTTTGAATGCCTCAGAGAGGGTGTGGTCTACTACTACCACCCTCTGATTGTCATCTAAACGATAACGGAGAATGGTGAGAAGACATTCCTTACCTACATCATCCAGTGAAGAAGAGAAAACCTCATCAAGCATCAAGAGATTAGTGGTGACAGAGTTTTTCATCTTACCAATTTCTCTCCAAGTCAGCATCAAAGCCAAGTCAATACGAGCCTTCTGACCCTCAGAGAACGAGGCATAAGAGAAATTCTGGTGCAGTGGTGAAGAAACACTCTCGTTAAACTCCTCATCAAGAGTGAAGTGAATGGATAAATCCAGTTGTGTCAGGTAGTTACGAATACACTTATTCATCACAGGTAGATACTTCTTGACAATCTGTGACTTAATACCATTGTCTTTCAAGAGACTGACTACTATCTCGTAGTCCTTTACATTAACAGAAAGGTCATCATATCTCTTCTTCATATCTTTGGCTTGGTCTTTCAGGACTTCCAACTTACCTTCTTCCTTATCAATAGAAGATGTGTCAATCTGAAGTCCGTCAAGTTTATCTCTTGCTGACTTGACTTCCTTCTCCAGGGCACGAACCTCTGTCTCGTATTCAAAGATAGATTTCTGAAGTGAATCGATATGATCGAGTCGACTTTTAGCAACTCTCATATCACTCTCAAACTCTTCCATGTGGGACGATGCTTCCTTTGATGCCCCAACTAGTTTATTAGACTCGTTAATATTACCAGAGATGATGAGTTGTTTAGTTGCATACTCGATATCCTGCTTACAAACAGGGCAACTATCATTGTCTTCATAGAAGGCAGAATCTTTTGTCAGTGCTTCAATCTTAGTCTCAAACTTGGTGATAATCTTTTGAAGTTCTTTCATCTTCTTATCTGGTTTCTTAGACATCACCTGGTTATAGAGACCCCTCACATCATGTTCATGTGACTGAACATCACTAATCAGTTTCAATTTCTTATCAATCTCTCCCGAACAAGTATCAATGACACTCTCCAACTCCTTAGTATCATCATTCTGTCGGTCATTCATCTCCTTGATTCTGTCATTCTGTACTTCAATCTTGTATATCAAAGTACTCATATCATTCTTCAAGTGTGTCAGGGAGTCCTTAACCCCCCTCAGGCGGTCTTTGGCAAGGATTGACATAGTAGAGAATACTTTGATATCAAGGAAGTCTTCTACGCACTCTCTACGACCAATGGTGCTCAATTGCATAAAGGGAATATAATTCGAACTACCTAGGATAACAACCTGACAGAAACTCTTGTAGGTTAGTTTCAGGATGTTCTGTTCCAGGTGTGCCTGGTTGTCTTTATCTGCTGCCTTTGCGTCAAGTTCCTTGCCATTCTTCTCAATGGTGAAGACTTTTGGCTTCATACCACGGGTGACAATAAACTCGTCCCTACCAATGGTAAACTTAACTTCTGTAAGGAGACCCTTTTTATTCTGAGAGTTCAGAAGTTGAGGTAGATTTACCCTACGAAAGGGGCGATTGAAAAGAGTGTAGGTTAGGACATCAAGGATGGTTGATTTACCACTACCATTTGTTCCATGTACCAGAGTGGTCTTACTATCATCTAACTGAATTGTTACTGGATAGTTGCCGACCGAAAGAAAGTTTTGAAAAGTTAAGGATTTGAATACAATCACAAGTCATTCATCATGGTTTCAAGTCTGGGGAAAATGATTTCACCAGGTTGTATAATATTATAAGCATAACCAAGAACAGAGCACAGTTTAGACATAGTGTCAGTGTCTGTTTGGGTAATGAATAGAGTCTGACCGACAGCCTCTAGCAGTGTAGTATAAGTGATAGCGTCGTCTTTGTCAACAAAGAATTGAACAATGTAATCACCATCATCATCTAAGCCAGCATAAACACCAGAATCTAAACTATCTTCTTTCTGAGTGAGGATGTACATTATACCTCCTGAGATTCAACATAAAGGGATTTGAAAATATCAATAATGTTTTCTTTATTAACGTCATCTAGGGCGTTGACATAATTAGTTAGTGTGGTCAAAGTGTCCTCAGCTTCAACTTCTATATCATCGTCAATGAGGACATCTCTGTTCTCAATAATCTTAAGGTCGTGAATATTAACATCATACAGGCTATCGACAACTCTATTGAGTTTGGCTGGAGTTGACTTACCTTCTACAATCAACTTGACATAAGTTTCTTTAAACTTAGTGGGGTTGAATAGTTTCTTCTTGTCCTCATTATAATAGACCTTATGGAACATACTATATGGATTCTTAATAAACTCCAGTTCCTGGCTCTTCATATCAAAGATATGAAACCCACGAGTTTCTCCCTCATCATTCCAATACAACTGATAAGGGTTTCCCAAATAAGTAATATTACCAGAGGAATTCTTCTTATGAAAGTGCCCAGAAAACACCCTGTCAAACCTGGAGAATATCTTAGCATCTGTGCCATGTTGGCACTGGTAATCTTTATTGGCATAAAATCCAGCCAACTCCAAGTGACCCCACGATAGTGAGGCAGGTGTCTTCTCTAATTCCTCAGCAAACTCTTCTGCATTCCCTTCACATAACCAAGGCACCTCGAAGACAGGAACACCAGAAATAACTGAAGTCCGTGGTCTGTCCGTAACTTCAATGTTACCAAACTCTCCGAGATTAAGTTTAGGAGAGTTGAGAGATAAGTTTTGTTTATAGAAGATATCGTGGTTACCAACAATGATGTGTACTTTGAGACCTCTATCGTAGAGGGGCTGGAAGAAGTTTTCTTTAGCCCAGTTCAGTGACCAATAGTCAATACCCTTCCTGACGTCAAATACATCGCCGAGATGCACCACGGTATCAATAGACCGATTATCAACAGCGGGAAAGAAG
>Ga0181392_1000046_pt1 | contig 36123 bp, 57 predicted proteins | sample 15SPOviralmetaG_FD_130083 | JGI IMG/M metagenome (GOLD analysis project Ga0181392, IMG submission 130083) | Marine viral communities from the oligotrophic San Pedro Time Series (SPOT) site, San Pedro Channel, CA, USA - 15 SPOT_SRF_2010-09-15 | ecosystem: Environmental > Aquatic > Marine > Strait... | reverse complement strand
TGACCTGACGCTGGTCATATGTGTATTTCCTGTACCCAATTCTTGTATTCCAGTAACTACAGTGTAATTTACCGCATCCATAGCAGATGACATTGTTACAGTAAATTTACCTGTCGCATTATCTGCCAAAGAACTTATGTTTAGACTGTCGTTGACAGATGTTCCAGCACCAGCAAAATTTATCCAAGCCTTTGCACTACCATTCACAACGTACTGTGTATCAAGTGACCCAGCGGTGCTGTGTTCTAGGGTATCTGCTTTTATCTTTCCTAGTGCCATAGTATTACCTTATCCTACTAAATGCCCACTGAACCAACTGTCTACATCAAGATCAGTTTGACTTGAGCCTCCACTTTGTTGAATTTGTATATAAGCTGTTTGTCCAGCCGTTAGATAATATGTCAGACTGCTATTCATTGCCCAGAAAGTATTATCCTGTCCAAAGTCAGGGTCAAATAAATGTCCCTGTCTTTGAGTGCCGCCTATTTGCCATATCAATATATAATACCCAGCGGCAGAGTCTATATTTTCTAATCTCAGATATGAACTGAAATGATAAAATCCGTTGACAGGAGCCGTAAAAGTATTACTTGCAAAGTTGCCCCCTTGGTCGAAAATTTCAGTTTCAAATGTGACTGTCACTGCTGAATTTACAGCAATGTCACTTTGTTTACCTGATTTACGAACATAAAAGGCTGGTACGTTTGGTCTAAGAACACGCCCACTGCTATCAATAGTCAGTGCTGTAGTGTCGTTTGTATGAGCAAGTTCATTTACAAGTATCTTACTCATGCTAGGTCTCCCATTACGGTTAACTCAACCGAACCGCTGTCTAATGCGCTGTCAGCGTTATTGTCCGATATCCTTAAAGCAAAACCAGCGGTTCCGTGTTCCGTGTACACATTACTTGATGTACGCATAGCGTATACCAATCCGGTTGCACTATCGTTTCCAAAATATGTAGCACAACCCGGTGCTGCATAATTTCCATCACTCATTGCGTTGCTAAAATCTACAGAATACAACCCAGTTCCATCATCCGAAATACTTGTTACGTTGAATGAATCACGAACCGCTAATGTTCCAGAACCATTAAAATTTGCCCACGCCTTCGCAGCGTGTTGCTTCGTCAGCGTAACAGGGCCACCAGAGCTAGTTTGTATTGTGTTTGTATGTACTGTACTCATGCTACCACCAATGTCGCACCAGCACTAACTGTGATGACGACTCCTGAAGCTACTGTTAAAGGGCCAGCGCACAGGGCGTTGGTATTAGCCGCCACAGTAACATTTGTGTTTAACTCAACTTGATGCACCCGAAATATATCTGCCGTTCCACCGCCACTGTCACCAAGAAAGCTGCCGCCACCTAATACAAGGTTGGGGTCTAGCTTGGCTGATGTAACAGAGCCATCAGGGGGTACAGTCGTTTGCAAAGCCAGGGCGTTATAGACCACATAGATATCATCAGTAGACACAACAGAGCCAGTAAGAGTTACAGTCGTTGCCACTGCTGAGTAGGCTGTAGTCGGCTCTTGCCTTACGTTATTAATGTATAGGTCAATAGCCTCTGGACTAGATACAGCGTGAGAAAGTGTTAGCGTTGTACCAGATGCACCAGTAAGGTCTTGCTTGGCAGGAATGCTGCTGAAGCCCTCAGTCTGTTGATTGCCTACATAACCCATCGGTCACTCCTATGTGCTGATCGCATCAACGGCAGACACCCAAACATCTGCGCTGCTTGCTGTGTTTGATTTGACATAAAGCCGATCACCTGACTGCACGACAAACTTAGCACCAGCATCCAATATCTGAAGCGCACCGCCAGCCGCTATGGGTGCATCCTTAACCAAATGAATGTCGTTAGTGCCATCATTAATATAGCACTCAACTGTGATAGCGTTAGCTGTTACATTGGCAATGTGAATGCCTACAATGGTATCAAAGCTGTCAAAGTTAGACCCATCGGGAATGTCAGCAGCAACAGTGCCTACTGCGTTCAATGTGTATCTGCGAAAATTCTGTGCCATTGTTTACTCCTATAAGGCAATACTCATTGCAATGCTAAAGCCCGCTGTTGCAAACGAACTGGTATCCACGGCAGCAGCATTCCAAGCCGATCCGTCATAAACTTTCAAAACATTGTCACCTGTGTTGAAATACAAATCGCCAACAGTTAACGCATCACCGTCATTGTCTACTGTTGGATCTGAGCTTTTAGGGCCAAGATACAAATCATCTACGTTATCAGCACTAGCAGCCGCTTGTTCTGCCCAATACTTAGCAGAATATTGTGAACCGTTTACTGTGCCACCAGTATAGGTTGCCCAATCTTTTGCTGATCCTGTTGTGCCTCTAGTCTGTGCGCCAATAGCGTATTCTTTAGCTGAATACTCTGTGCCATCTACTTGACCAGTGGTTTCGGTTGCCCAGTCTTTAGCAGGGCCAGCACCAGATGCGTCAGTAACCCCTGTGCCACCAATAGCCCAAGCTTTTGATGAATAGTCTGAACTATCAACAATGCCATTAACTTTTACAGCCCAATCATTAGCATTACTTTCTGATGTAGACGCTTCACTGGCTTTTGTCGTAGCTGTCGAAGCATGACCACTTGCCGTTGATGCGCTTGCCGCAGCATTTGATGCGCTAGTTGCAGCAGATACAGCATCCACAACAAGTAGAAACTTACTGGTATCCGTTAAGGCATCTCCAGAGGCAGTATCAGTAATAGCTATATAAACATTATTTAACTGCGCTGTTGTTGTTGATTTAATAAGATCATGTTTTAAATAAGCAGCAGTAGTAGTTGTGGCATCCGTACCCTTAGACGTTCCTACTGTCTGAGATACAGTTAGTGTTCCAGCAGCATCAAAAGATAAGATCTTATTTTTTCTAACAGATGTATCAGGAAGAGTAATAGAGGCAGCACTATCTGATTCTGCCAGTATCATTGTACGACTAACACCAGTCTCTAACTCTTGAGATATGGCAAAAAGCCTATCTAACTCAGTGTTAAGAGAAGAGATATTAAAAGGGCCTGATGTTGGAAAATCAGTAGTTCTTTCAATGGCTATATCACGAAATAGCGTATACCTAGTTGTTGCAGTGGTATCAGTATTGTGAATTTTAACATTACCGCCAGAAAAACCATCATCAACAGCAGTGCCTGTTACAGTAAATGTGCCAGATCCAGTACCTCTTGTTAGTGTAGTATCAACACCAGCTTCGGTAGTCTTAATAACTTTAATGTCATCAAGACTAAAAAATGGAAAATCAATAGTAAGCTCAGTCGCTGCTGGACTAGGATCATTATCAATCCCATTTACAGCCTGAGTGTATTGAACTCTAGCGTCATTGTCTGCTATTTGTATAGTTGCCATAATATCCTCTTATACATTGTTGGCTTCATTACGTTAATTCACATCTATTGACCAAAAACGCCATCATAAATTGGATCTAAGTAAGGTAATGTAGCCCCCGGGGTTACAAACCTAGCAGTATCAAGTGTATCTTGATTGGCATTAAATGTTACGACATCACCCATCACACTGGATATATTCATTAAATTACTTGCAGAAGGCCCAAGCACAGCGCCAGCTTTCGCTGTATCAGGAAGCTTGTATTGAGGCTGATCTGTAAACGCTGGCCTCATCCCAAGTTTATTATCAGATAGCTTCTCTACAGCATTATTTACATCCATAGCCCAGCCCATAACACCAGAGCGATCAACTGCATTTAACAGCTTTTCATCAAATGTTTCTTTACTGTCTATACCGTACTGCGCTCTCTTAACTTCATTAACAAGACCAGCCATTGCAACAAGCAACGTAGCTCCTTGCCAAAAAGCACCATCACGCTCTTGCAATCCAGCAGTCGCCATACGAACCATTGCTCCTTGACCAAATGACTTAAACTGAGTCAGCATCGAACCAAACTCAGTAGATGTCCATAAAGCTCTATCACCAGCCCCAGGGGTCACAATGATGCGTTCTACATTTTGGTTTAAAGCAATACGAAACTTTAGTCGCATTGTGGGGTCTTCCCATAAATCAGTGTTAGGAAGTTTTTGACCATCTACATTTGTGCCATGCTTTTCAATCAGCTTACGCATACGATAAGCGTCTTGACGATCAATGCCATTCTTTAAAAGCTTTTCCTTGTCAGACTTAGATAATCCTTCCCAAGTTGTAGTAATTGCATCCGTCATACGAAGCATAGTTACATTACCAGCAAACTCTTTAAGCATTTGATTCCAGTAGTTTAAGCCGTTCATCATAAAGAAAACACCAGTTGCCTGATTAAGACCACGCTCTAATGTATATCTAGATCCAAACAAGTCACCCATATCACTAAATGAATGCGCTCTTAATCCAAGAGTGGCATCAACAGCAACACCAGCAGCGGCCAACTCTTTCTGCTTTAGCTTCTTTACATAGACAGCTTGATCAGCAAATAGATTCTTAAATCCTTTTTCGTTTGTTGTTCTAAAGCCTTCAACCATTGTAGTTCTAAATACATCAGGAACAGATGAGATCATTGCACCACCCATTCCAACAAGAACATTGAATGACTTCATTACACGGATAAATCTGCTAGATAACTGATGTGGATCTTTAGACGCACCATAAGTTCCACGAACACGATCTCTAAGTCCACGAAGATCTTCTAGATCACGACTTAATCTTTTGTTTAAATCAGCTTTCTTTGCGGTGTCAGTAGTTTCGTCAATCAATCTAGAATAATCTGCTGTAATCTCATCAATAGTAGACTTCATGTCTATGCTGCCATAACGAGCAGTAAGCTCTATGTCCATGCCCATAGTCTTTACATGATGCCGAAGCAATGTCTCAATGTCATTCTCAATAAAATCCTCAAGCAAATCATCGGGAACCTTTAATGTAGACGCTTTCACTCCAGATGGACTTATCATAAAGTCTAATTGATTTGTTGCATCATCAAGATCTAAATAAGGTCTGCTCCTTGTAACTGTATCCATCACATTTTGTGCATAAGTCTTAGCTGCTGCTCTAGACATCTTCATAGATGTAACAGCATGACGCTCTACAATGGACAGGAACTCACTAGAGCGTTCCATAATTTTATCTACACGGAAGATACGAGGAACATAAGACAGGGCATTGTTTGCAGTAACGCCTTGCTCTTGAAGCTTTGCCATAGCTTCTTCCAACTGCTTTACTCTGTTTACATTTTTTGCTGCTTTTGCTTTTGCAATATCTTCTGCAAGTTGCCTTTCAAACAATCTTACATTGCTGGCTTCTTTCTTAACTAAATCAAATACCTTTCTGTATTGACCAGCGGCAGCCGTTACAAACTCAGACGCTTCATCACCAACATTATCAACATCACCACGGCGCATAGCCCTTGCTACACGGTTCCTAAACTGAGCTTCAGTCATGTGACTTCCTGCTCGGTTAAACTTATCAGAGACAGATGTTCTTAACATTTGAACTGATCTAGCTATATCGCTATCAGAAGCTACCTTACCTCTATAAGCCAAGTATGTTTTGTCTACTTCAGTAAGGGCTTGGCGAAGAGGGCCAAGATACTTTGCTCTAAAAGTAGACTCAACAGACTGATCCATAGACAGCCCCTCATCTACTTTCTTTTGCATCATACCACCAGTATCAACCAGACCAGTTGCTACTGTTCTTACAAATGGATTAGGACTGTTAAGCATACGAATAACAGGATTCCAAGGAAGCTTCTCTAAACCTACTCCTGTTTCTTTTAACGCATCCTGTTCCATAGTTGCGTACATACTTTGACGGTAACGCTCTGGAGAAACACTTGCCCCGGCAGATCTGTAGACTTGTTCCCCACCACTGCTGGTAGGCATGTCAGAATCGACCATTCGCTTTACACCGCCAAACTTATAAGCAAGGCTACCACCAACAAGACTTAAAGCACTAAGCATTAGGGCAGAATGAGATGCGTCACGATACTCGTTTTGAGACTCAATAAGCATTTGCTCTGGATATAAGGCTGCACCAGTAAATGCAGTTCCACCTACAAACCTTCTACCACCAGATGCCATTTTCATAACTCTAGCAGGAGCAAGTGGCAGTAATGTAGTTGGTGAAGCTAATGATGCTACAACCTGTGCGCCAGTGCTGTCTGTTGCAGAAAGAAACGCCATGTCTTCTGCATCTTGTTTCATTCTCTCTAGCTTTAACTGTGATTCTGCTGGGCTTCCGCTATGACGAAACATCCAAAGACCTTCATCACCACCAAGCTGAGACTTTAAATCTTTGTCCTTAAAAGCATCGTACCCTTCAACGGGTTTATACTTAGAATCCATTGATTCAAGCATTCTGCTTATCGCAGGAACAAAGTTATTCTGACGAAATGCTGCACCCCAAACATTATCGAATGTCTCATCAAATACAGCATAGTCATACTCATCTTCATTACCAAATTTAGATTGAACTCTATTACCGTAAACCTCACCAGAATTACCATATAAGCTAGTGTACGAATCTGTTATTGCTTGTGTATCAGGGAGTTTACTGTTGGACTTTGTAGTACGATCCACAGCTTCGGGTGCATCATAAAAATCCTGCTCCAAAGCACGTTGCTCATTTGTCTGGGCAATATCAAAATCTGCTATTTCTGTATTGATAGGTGTTTTTATACCGCCCTCTATAACTGGATCTTTAGATTCAGCAATTTGACCCTGCACCTTTGCCATTAACTCTTCATTGGTTAGCTGTCTTGAAGGAGCATCTGCCGGAGCAGTCACGGCTAGAGTGTCCTCAAGTCTTTTTTTTTGAAAATATTCCGCTTCTTTATTTCTGCGAGTTTTGTAGTTATCACCAAAATTACGCAAGTTTGCTACAGCACCATCCCAATCGTCAGTAGTAACTTGCTCCCAAAAGTTAGGTGCTTTAGAGGCTAAATCACCATACTGAAATGCTACAGATGCTATTGTTGTAGCTTTGCCCATAGGCAACTCAGAAAAAGGTGTTCCTGTTTTAGACTCCCAACTTGAGCTAAGTCTTTCAACCGCTTCGTTATGAGAAAACTCATCAATAACTTTTGCCTGTGAATCATCAACAATTAACTCACTTGCAAGATCAGCAGCCGCTGCACCTTTAATTCCAAGATAAGGTGTTAAGACATCTATAATATCTTGAGGAAGACCAGCAAGATCAGATAGGTTCCTAGCACCTAAATCAAATCCAGTTGCAATAGTAACACCTGACTTTGATCCTTTTGCATCAGGAACATAGCCTTTTAGCTTACGCTTTCCCTCTAGCTCACCAATAAAATCCCAATCAATATTGCTCATTATCTCCAGCCTAAAGTAGTTAAACGATCAACAATGTAGAAAAACTCTTTCTTCTCTTCTTGGCTTATTTCGTTCATAGACCAAGGATTTGCAGAAGGGTTAGTAACTCTACTAAAAGCATTCCAAGCATTAACTAAGCCATCAAGAGAAAAATCAGTACGATTTCGCTCCATAGATTCAAAAGTAGACTGAACCAAGCCTTTATCCATTAGTCCATACATAGACCAAAACTGTTTAGCCTTATCTGTTTTAAGCTCACTAATAACTTCCTTGTAAGTCTCTTTATAAGCTTTGCTGTCTTTAAAGTCATAAGTATACGAGTTGCTAACCAAATGCGCTCTTCCATACTTGTCTTGAACATACACGCTATATGAAGGCTCACCACCAAAAGACTCATTAGCCTGAAAGTGCATAGTAGTGCCATCTAGCTTTTCTACACCAACATCTTTCAACATCTGATACATGTATTCTTGAGCTTTTGTAGGGGGATTTAAAAGATCAAATCTATCTTCAAAGCTATTTACAATTCTGTCCCTTACATCATTTTGTATATCTTTATATGAAAGAGATACAACGGCCTGACCAGCAGCGGTGGGGACAGTAGATTGTGCAAGCTTTAAAATAGGATGTCTAACAAACTCTAACTCCCCTGTTGATGGATTTTTCTGAACACCGAGTCTTTTACCAAGTTGCCTTATTGTGTCCTGCATATGAGTAACAGGAGTGCCAGCACTTACATTAGAAACCTTATCGTAAAAAATATTCATTACAGCTTCTTTAATAGTAGGGTCTTTAATAAAAGCATTTTCAAGTTCAGCACTAGAAACACCACCTTCATCAGCTATTTGATTTAACATCTGCTTTGCTGCTGGAGATATGGTTGTTTGAATTAGAGTAAGAAGCTTTTCATTCTCAAGAGCTTGTTCAAATGTTTTGTTAAAAAACTGATCTTTGTCGAAACCTTCTCTACTTAAATGTTTATTAACATTTCTGTTTTTATTAAAACCTTTTTCAGCAGCATATGATTGCATTGCGTTTTCAATGCCTATTTGATCAACAGTTCTAATAAAGCCAATGGTTTCTTCACTAATATCATTGCCAGCTAAGAACATGCTAACAGCAGTTGCTTTAGTTGTTCCAGGGGTTTTCTGTCTAATACCAGAAACAATCTGACCCATAATACGAGTAGCTAAATCAGCATTATTCATAGTATAAGGCGCTCTAGAAAATATCTCAGCAGCATCAGGATGCAATAAACCGTTTGTCTCAACAGAAAAATTAGAAACAGCATCAATGCTTCCAGCAACAATAGTAGGGTCATCGCTAAGAAGATCTATATCAACAAGAACATCTTGCCCTGATTCGTTTTTAGTACGAAACTTATCAAATCCCTTGTGTTCTACAAGTTTGGATATTTCATCTGCACTGAGAGGAATATTGTTTCTAGCCTTACGCTCTGCTTTGTTAGCAGCGGCAACATCATCTGCACGAGTTTGATATGCTGAAACATAAGAAGCTATTGCTTTATCATAAGCACCTCTTGTTTTGTAGTGTGGGCTATCAGGCCCAATAACACCACTTGCTTCAAGCTTTGAAATAAACTCAGGTGAATTATAGTAAGAGGGAGCTTCAACAAAAGAGCTAGTATCTTTGTTAAGCTCAAAATAAACAGAAGAAGCAATATCGTTTCTAGTACCGGTATTGAAATATGCAGCGGCTTTTCTGTAAGCCATTTTTGCATCTACAATATCTTTGTAAGAAGTTATATCACCATTGTCACGCATAGATGCGATAGCTCTGCCAGCAGCCCTAACCTCATCAATAGAATGTATTTCTGGGTTATCTATTATAGCCCTTTGATCTATTAGAATTTTTTGGTTTTGAGTATCAACTATATTAGCAACTTCTTGCTGAGATTGTTTTGAAACAGCTAATAAAGTTGTTCTTTGGCTTCCATTTAATTTAAAAAAATCACTTTTTGGATCAAGCAAAAGATTACTAATATCAAGACCTTCAGTCTGTACACGGTAATTAAGATCATTGAATATAGACTTTTGTAATTTAGTATTTTCTCTATCTCTCAAAGCATCCATAGAGATTAATGACGAAACAGTTTGATGCGCTATCTCACCAAGAACTTTCTCATCAAGATCGGGATTTAGCTTTGCCTGCTCTTCAATATCACTTGCTGCATTATGTGCCGCTTCTGCACCGTTAGCTGCATATATCTTTTTAATATAATTAGTACCTACACGAGCAGCTACAACAGTTCGATCAGCATCTTCTATCTTAGAAATTTGCTCAGCAGATACTTCGTTAAGAGTTAATGATTCTTTAATTTGAGATTGCTCACTTTCAATCTCTCTTAAACGAGCAAGTTTTGATTCATTTCCTGCTTCATCATCATCAAAAGATGCAATTAACTTTCCTTTTTCAACAGAAAGAGCTTGGAAAGCTTCTCCATTTTGATAAATAGAATCGTCTTTTGCTTCTTTTTGTTGCTGCGCCAAAGCTCTGTTTTCAGCAACACCAAATGCTTTAACAGCTTTTGGCATAAGAGCAGCTTTAATCTGTGGATCAAGATCTTCAAGACCTTCTATAAATCCACTAAAAGACCCACGAACGCCATCTGGATCATTTCCATTATTGTCTAATGCTGTTTGTGCAGCTAAATCAATATCGTTTGAGGCAGCAGATACATACGTTCTAATTGCTGATTTACGATAAGCATCTAAAACATTCTTTTGATCACCACTTGAGTATGTTTGAGTAGCCTTTGCATAATCAAAGTTAACTAAAGGCTGTAGTTTACCATCTTTAAATACAGCACCAGCAGTTGATCCATCAATCTCTGCCTGACGAATTAGATCATTGTACTCACGCTTACGAATATCAGTACCAATGCTGTTTGTAAGATTACCAATCTCCTGCATTGTCTTTGCTGAGTCAAAGAAACCACTAAGATCTGGCATGCCAGTTGGCTGCACAAAAGAAGTTCTACCGCCTGTTTTCTTAAAAGCCATTAGCCTACACCTTTATCAATACTATAAATACCACCAAGAGTTTTAGCAAAACCACCCATAGTAGCAGCCGAAGCAGCGGCATCAGAACCAGCAGCACTCAACGCAAATTTACGTCTCTCTGACTGTCCCATAAGCCTAATAGTATCTACATCCTGTTTAGCTATTCTGGTTTCATCGGTAGCTAAAGCGGAAACTGATTGAGATGTGCCAAGAGCCACACCTTGAGCAGACATTGATGTTCCAAGTGCAGCAAGTTGAATACGAAGTTTACGGTTACGCTCTATCTCTTTTTGACCAGCTTCAATCTTTGCCATATCCGCTTGTTCACGATATGACTGTGCTTCTAATTCATGTGCTTTTCTAGCTTGCTGTGCAGCCATAAAGCCCATGAAAAGACTTGCAATTTGCATCTGTACGCCCATTAGACTTCCACCTCAAGCAATATGCCATTTAAACCAATAGGCAATGGCTCATCTTGCGTCACTGTTACAGTACCCTCATTAGACCATCCAAGAAAATATATCTCCTTACGAGCAGTTATAGCATCTGGTTGATTTGCAAAATTACTTGTAACACGCCTTATTAAAACTTTTGTACCCTTTGCTTTTACATCGAGTGTTTCATTAAGATCAAGAACAGCTCTAACTATTCTACGCTTTTGACCAAACGATATACCATCCTGCAATTGAAACTCAGGAGGAAGAGTTGTTAATGTGGGCGTGTAGTTAATTCCAATTTCCACCTCATCAACAGCAGAGTTAAGAGTTAAGTTACCAGATCCATCTGTTGTGTAAGAGCCAAGACTATAATTACCAGATTTAACATGAACTAAAGTATTAGGAAGATGGGCTATTTGCCATGATGTTTTTGCACTTCCATGAGTAGCTTTAATTGCGCTGTCTAAATGATAATTATTATCCAGAAGCTCAAGAGTGGTAACGGTAGAAGAATTAATCGTTCTTTCTGAGATGAGATATATTCTGCGGTTAACATTAACTATGTTTTTAAAAGAGCCTTGTGTTTCATACAATGACCAGCCTTGAAGCTTTTCTTTACGAATACTTGTAAAGACAGCAATGTTTCCATCAGAGTTAATAGAGTAAAGGTAACTCTCCACCTGATCAGAAGCTTCTCTTTGAGCAACAATGTCAACAGGTGTGCCAATTAAATGTTGAGATAAAATAGTTATTGAGTCTGAATTATATGCTTGGCTTATATCAGAATAGATAAACTCTCTAATTGCACCCTTTGATTTTGTAAGGAACACAACAGCACCATCAAACTCTGCTGGCTGCACTTCACCGCTGCCAAATGATGTCTGCTTTTTTACCGATATAGTGCTTGGCGTTAATGGCCTGTTTTCAATAGTTGGGCAATATAGCTCTTGTTCAGATGTAAACACTGCAAGATGTCTAAAGGACTGCATAGACTTAATTTCTGATACTTGGTTTTCAGCAATCTGAACTTGAATAGACTGATCGTCTAATCCAGTACCAACATCAAAATTAAAATATTCACCTACTTTAGAAAAAAACAAATGATTTGGCAGATCACGAGAACCACCAAATATTAGCCTTTGGTCATGGAACATAACAGATCTTGCAAAACCATTACGAGTTGAGAATACCTGTTCTTTCCATGTGTCAACGCCATTTGAATTGTGTGGTGCTGTATCAAACTTTCCTGTTATCGTTGTAGCACTTAGATAAGCTATAACCTCTATATGATGAACTTTAAGATTTTCATCTGTAAACTCAATCTCTTCTCCAACCCAAGCAGAACTAAATGTAGATGCGCTTGCAGTGAAGGTTTGGTTATTTGTTGATGTATTTTGAGGTGTAAGAGTAACGTCAGGTGCAGAAAATTTATAATAAGGCTGGTGAACAAATCCATCAGAAGAATCAAAAGCAAAGTTAGCTAATGTAAAGTTTGATGCTGAAGTTCTTGTAAGCTTCTGCATAGCAATATCAGGATGCACAATAATCATTGTATCACCTGATTGCGTTACCCTTAACTGGCCTATCATCGCTGTAGTCCAGGGGCATGATGTAATTGTCTGTGTTATTGAGGTGAGGCCAGTAACATCAATAATATCCAGCTTAGTATTACTAAATAAAAGGATGTATGATTCATCTTCGTCAAAAACATACGACTCCATTTGATAGCCGACATTAGACAAAGTTTGCAGATATTGGCAGCCACCTCTACGAGTAATACCACCCTGCGCTCGCATACGAAAATTACGAAGCGTTTTAGCCCCATTTTTATATGCGTCTGAATCCATGCGGGATGACAGCAGCGGAGTGAGTTCTCCGGCTGTGAAGTTTGTATAAAACTGCCGTAGAAGTGCCATTCATTAAAGTCCCTCTACATTTTGATAAATACCATTACCCATACGAACACGATGGTATCTACTTGGACGTAGACCTTGAGTTGTTACCTGTTGGCTATCACGAGCTTTTGCTCTACGGAATTGAATCTCTGCAAGATCAACATATGATTTTGCAACATCAGCCTTACGAGTAACAGATAAGGCTAATACAGAAGCCAATCTAAATATTGTCCACATAGTAAATGCCGGAGGCCAATACTGTGTTTCTGGACGGAATATATAGTTTAAGACAACATCTTCCGATGCTTCAGCATTGAGGTATACATAACGCTCATAGATGTCGTACTGCTGCGGTTGATCGTCAATTGTTACAGTTTGTACCTGAACAACCGCAGGGCTTGTAGGAAGGGCATATGCAGCGTCCCAGCGGTCTACTGGAACAGAAGTGAGTCTACTGAGAGTTTTTTGTCCAGTAGCAAAGTTCCAATTATGCTGAGCAAGGCAATCCTCTACCACATCTTCAAAAATTGTATTAGCTACTAATGCTTCGTCAGTTTGATCTGTAAATGAAGTTAATGGCTCTAAACCAATTAGAACCATTGCCTTCTGTGCTACTTCAATATCTGTAGATGGGGTTGTTGGCATTACTTACCGTAACCTTTTCCCATAGTTCTAGTTGATTTCTTTGCGTTTAAACATTTTCCAGCAGATCTACACTTAGCTGGACTTGGGCAGGTTGAACACGTTTTCATTATCTAGCTCCTCTAGCACCACGAGGGTTATTGCGACCTTTTGTAGCTCCTGCTTTAGCAGGGGCAACTACTCTATCGCCCATTTGAGAGTAGTTATTGCTAGTATCTAAAATTGTTCTAGCAATACGGCTACCTATATCATTGCCAACGTAGCTTTTTTTTGTTGGCATTTTATAATTACTCATTACTTAACACCCTTACCTAATTTTGCTAAAGAGCCAACAGTTCTAACATAGCCCTGACGAATCTCCTTCTTTGGAGATGATGAAGGGGCAGCTTTCGCTGCCGCCTTCAATGTTGGTTTCTTAGCCATTACCGAGAGTCAGTCGCCATACTGACAACATCGCCAGTATCGACAACTCCCCCAGAGTTGCTAAGAACATTAACTATGCCAAAACCATTTGAAGAGTTAACGAAGATAACATCGCCAACATTCATTTCGTTTGAAGCACCGTTGAAATAACCAGCCGTATCAATAGCATTGTTATTGTCTCCAGTAGAGACATAATGCCAGATATGGAAGCCATTTCCACTGTAGTTGACCAAAGTGAGGTCTGCTGCAACAAAAGCCATTATCAGTCCTCCTATTTCTTTAGCTGTAGTTCGTAACAAGCATTCGCATCAATAAGTGTAGCATTCATTTGCATCTTGTTTAGAACAAAATATGCGTCCTTATCGTTGTGATACTGCATGTTAGAAGAGACATCTGCACCAATCGCATGCCCTACTGCACTTGTGTGCCAAGCAAAACATTTACGATCAACATTTCCACTGCCAGCTTCGCTCAAGCCTGAGAATGGGAACCATGTAAAGCCCAACCAATTCTTAGCTGTGATAGATCCTGCAAATGGAAGATTCTCTGTGCCAATATACTCTGCACGAGAAAACTCATCGATGTCCATAAGTTGTGACCAGTTTTCCCAACCTACAACACAATAACGTGAACCATCATCAGGAACATCTGCATTACCAAAAGCTTCCATCAAGCTGAAAGCCCAAGCTAATGTAATTCCATTAGTTGTCTCGTTAAGGTTGTTAGTTGTTGAATCCATAGCTTCCAAAATAAGATCATCTGTCTTACGGCCTAGTGCATAAGCACCTGACTGTTGTGCGACAAGCATCTCATCATGGTTGATACGGAGTTGGTCAAGGTCATCAATCCACTCGCCTGCAAAATAATCCTCTAGGACTACATTTACGTTTGTGTGTTCGAGGTTCATAGGTGCGACATTACCATGCCGAGCCTTTGTAGTAGCAAAACCCTTACCGATTTTTTGAAACGTGGTTTTATTCTTAACGCCATTGGCAGTACGAATAGTACCACGAAGCTTTGAACCCATGCGTTGATACGCCATGTGGACGCCAGATTCAAACTCTTCGATAAAGGAAGTTGAAATAGATGGGGTTGCCATACTATTAGCTCCTTATACTAAAGTTAAAGTTACACTGTCCATCCGGTTATTCCTCAGAGTTAGCTTCTTCAGTTGTCCAGTTAGGAGAGCTACTCCATTTAGGGCTGACACCAACGCTTTGGGCCTTCAGTACGCTAAAATTGACAGAAATTAGCATGTTTGTTAATTCACATTCATTTCTGTCTTGATAACTGGTCAAATCCGGCTCTGACTTTAGCTATAAAGGCAGCATCCTTTTCTTTCCAGTATTTCGGGTCATTCTGCATCGCCATAAGATCTTCACGGCTAATGCGCTCTTGAAACTCTGTTGGGCTAACCATGTTAAACTGAGGCTGACCATTGAGTTCCATAAGCTCTTCAAATAGATGAACCATATTTGCAGATGCTGGCATATTGGCAAAGGCAGAATAAGCTTCATCAGACAAAGACTTGTTAGCCCATGAATCTACACGCTCAAGACGTTGTTCAGCATATTCACCAAGGGTTTCTGATTCTGTGTTCCAATCAGGGCCACGCTGAGTATCCATAGCGGCATACTCATTAATCACTTGATTAAATTCATCCTGTGATAAACCGTAATTGTGAGCTTTGCTACGAAACCAATCTAACATTGGGTCATCATTAGCAATGCTATATTCCAAACCTTCTGGTGGCTGAAAATCTATCTCGTAATCGCCAGGGCTAATAGGAGAGGCTTGCATTGCTTCATCATTAAGCTCATGCACAATTTGCTCTCGCAGCTCATCCTTACGCTGATAAAACTTACGTTCTAGCTCTCCATAGCTATTCGCAAGCTCTTCTGGTCTTTCAAACTTCTCAGGAAGCCAATCAGGTCTTTCGACTGATGCTTCTTGAGGTTGCTCCTGCATTCCTGATGCCTGAACCTCGACTGATGCTTCGGTTTCAACGCTTTCTGCTGCTTCATTCATTTAACAATCCCACTTTCTTAAAGCTTTGTTGATACGACTGTTAGGGTCATTAGCCGTCTTTTTACTTGTAAGCTTCTTTTTCATACCCATCATACGCTTACAAAATGATTTACGCCTTGCTGCTGCTTTTGGAGACTTCTTAGCCTGTTTAGCAGACACAGGACGTTTAATATTCTTACCCTGTCTACGCAATGACCTACGCCCAGCTTCATTAAGACCGCCAGACTTGCTTTTGCCTTCTTTACGTTGCCATGCTGGTGTCTTAGCCATTACGTCCTCGCATATGTTGGTTTTTTACCACCACCAGACGGATTAGTGCGACGTTTCCGATTGGTGGCTGTTTTCTTTTCAGACTTGCTCATAGAATTAGCTTTTGCTTGCGGTACACATTTAGGATACTTGCGACCATCACCCATTTTACGACCACATGCAGGATGCTTACCATCTTTAGTGGTGGATATATCAACCCACTTTTCTTTAAACCACTTATCAAGACTCACGAGTATTTACCACCCATTTTCTTGTACTGCTGAACAAGTTGACCAGATGCGTATGCACTAGGCCATTTCTTTACCCTTGCTTTAACCATAGCTTTAGCTTTTGCGTAAAGTTTTGGGTTACTAGGTTTAGCCATTTTGTTTCCTTCCCAATTCTGTACGTTTTTTCATAATAGCGACAATCCATCTACTACCTTCTGCATGTGCTAGAGTTTCAATTCCAGCGCCAGCAGCATGGATGTTATTCGTTGAAATAGATTCCAGATATTGTAAAAAATCCCTTCCAACCCCCGAACCAAAAAGAGCATAGGCTTTAGAATTAAGATCTTTATCGACTTCCTTAGTATATCCTCTACCGTCTGGCGAAACATTTATCTTCTCCTTCACTGCATACCCCCACCTTGTTGTGCAGCCATCAATTGCTGCATTAACTGGGCGTTTTGCTGAACTTGTTGTTGATCCGCAAGTAGCTCTTCTTTAACGCCAAACTTCATGGCTAAATAACGAATTACTTCTTCTTGATTATATAATGCTGGTGTTATCTCAGGGCCAAATGTCCCAGCAACAGTTTGTTGAAAACGTACAAAGTCAGCAACATCTTGTTGGTCTTGCGCTCTTAGCAATGGTGAAACAGGAACAATACGAAGTTGTCTACCATCTACCTTTGGTAAATCAAGCAATCCCTGATCTGTATAAATCTTAATGACACGCTCAACTAATGGCTGCAAAAACTCTTTCTGCATACGTCCAGCAACCGCACCCATATCTCTGGCAACATCAGCAAGTCTTTCAGAAACTTCAGTAGCAGACAGAGGAGTTCTAGCATTTGGTCTAGTATCAAGCTCATCTATAAATAAAGCCTTACGAACATTACGGCGCATATCATCAAGAACAAGCTGAGCAACATCAAAGCGACCGGGACTTTGTAGCGTTTCAATTGTCGAGCCGGGGCTTCTTGGTATGAACGTCCCCGGCTGAATTGTAATATTATCTGGATTAAAGACACCATCATCATCATAAACATAAGATCCGGCAATTGCCATCTCTGCGTTTTCAAGAATAAGTTGAACTGTAAGGTTCAATGTTTTAATAGCTGGCATAGCTTGAAGAACAGGGCCACGACCCCATACTTCAAATCCACTCTTAGACCAACGTGTTGTAATCCAAGGTACAGATCCACGACCTTTTAGTACCTGTTTCTTTAGGATATGATTGTCTGTTTCAGAGATAAGATAATAGGTGTACTCATCCTTAAACTTATTCTTCTCATCATATATTGTGGCTTCAATAACTTTAGTTTTACGATTAGGATCACGCTTTTGTATTTGAGACATCTTCTCACTAAACTTAACATCAGGATAACGATGTTTAATTTCAGTAATATCCATCTCGCTGTTCCAACGAAACCAACCTGACACACTATCTAAGTTACCAGCTAACAGCGCAACATTTGTTGGAGGCACAGAAGTAAAGTGCAGATCACCTACAAAACGACCCTCTTCAACCAGTAGGTTCATTGTTCCTAAACCTAGATCTTGAAATCCTTCGTGAAGTTCAGCATTAAAGTTAGAATTGCGTAAACCTTCATGCAAAAGCTCTGTGATTCTATCTAGCTCTGCAAGCAATTGTTTGTTGATTGACTCTTTTGGGAACTCTGGGCCTGGGGCTAGCTTAAAAGCACGACCATTAGGAGGGAAGAAGCCAAGCTGCAATCTTGATGCAAACTTGGGCAATCCTACTACGGCAGTCTCATCATAGATATTCTCTGTGCGTCTAGCAGCAGCAGACTCTTGAAAGAAGCTTTCTCTGTGTGGAAGAACATAATCATAGATTTCTTCCCATATATCAGACCAAGAAGACCATCTACCTTTAGCCTTCTTATAGCGATTCATTACGCCTTCAAGTTCTTTTTTATCATCACCTGTTCCAGAGGGTGCCGGAGATGTATCTTGATACTGTTCCATATCTATTCCCTTATTGAACCGGAAGGTTTACCCATTCGCCTATAACCAACAAAACCCTTAGCTTCCTCATCTTGCAAAGATCTTTGACCAACAAGATTTGATGTACGAACACGATCAGATTCTATTTTACGCAAACGTTCTTGTTCACGTTCTTTCTCAAGTCGTGCCTTCTCTTCTGCCTTTTGCTTTTCAAGCTCTGGATCAGGAGGCGGTGAAGAACTGCCAAATCCCATTTCAATCTCCTTCTACTGGTTTTAAGAAGATGTCTTTTCCACCAGTTTTACGCAATTCACAATAGAGTTGATAAGGCGTTAGTATCCAAGGTTTGTTAATACCAGCAATATGTTTTATAAAACTAACGCAATAAAGCCAACGAGGTAAATATACAGGGTTCTTTTTGCTATCTATCTCTAAACATGTACAATTAAACATCAAATCAGCAATTAAATAGTCTGCATCAATCTCTCTTAGCCACTCAAAACTAAATCTTTCTGTAGCATATTCAAATTTATACCATGTATTAAGCTCTGGATCGTAGCAAACAGCAAAAACATGCCCAAAATCACGCCTATGCTTGGTAAATACTTTCCACATTCCTAGATTCTTGGCTTCTTTGAAGCAAATTATCCATTTCATAACGCCCTAGCATGTCCTTTTTGTGATCTAGCTAATCTATTACGGCCTTTCATGCGCTCAAATGGACTGCTTGACCTTTCAACAGTGGTGGGGGATGGTACTGAACGACCACCGAGAATCACTCTACGACCCTCACCGCCCCCTAGCATTGCATACTGCAACGCATCGTGTATATGAGAGAACCTATTCTTATTAGGTTTTTCGTCATAACTCTCTCTGCCCATATGATATATTCTTTTATACTGATAACCGCCTTCAAAGCCAGATATTAAGGTCTGGCATGTCGGACTTATAACAAAAGACGGATGACCATCTGTCATGCGGTTAAGAACAGATTCAACAGATTCAATCCTGACTTGCGTATCATTAGTAGGAGCCGGATACGCTGTAATGCCCGCTGCCCTCAAAATCATAAACGGAGTGTTCTCCGATGTCTGAGCCATTTGATTACCAGCCGGATCACCAACAAACTTAAAATCTAAAGCTTCCCAGTTGTTTTTGGCGATTTCTTTCTTAAGGATGTCTGCAAATCGTCCAGCTCCCATATCCTGTCCAATGACTTCGTGGAAAATAGACCAACGCCCGAAGATCGTTTGCTGGGCGAAAATTGCCGATGGCGTCCTGCCGAAGTCAATGCCAACGATAATTTCTTTACCGACGATGGGTTCGATGGGTGACTTCGCAACGTGAGTCTCCTTCCTAAATGTAGGATACACAGCCTTACCATCAAGCAAAGCCTGATACTTATTCAGAACATAAACATTAACCCATAAAGAGCTTTTGCCAAGAATAATCTTGTCATAATAATCTGGCTGGATGTTGCCTTGGTTTTCAGCTTTAGGATTATGGGAATAACCAATAAGATTGCCGTCAACGTCCCTGTCTTCAGTCATAGCCCCGGGCTGCGAGTAGAAAGTCCAATCGTCAGGCTTAACAAGAAGAAGCTTTTCTTCATTAGACATATATTCAGGTGGAGATGCCTCGCCTGACATAATAGCCCACCAATGAGTCTCATCAGGTGAGTTCGTATCCATTATAACGCCAAACCAAGTGGGGCCACCTTCTCTCATTGATGGAAAACGACCGACACGCATAGTACACGCATCAACAATAGATTTCGGTATTTCTCTGGCTTCGTTAATCCAAATAGCGGTTAACTCAAGAGATAACAGTTTCTTTATATCTTCCTGTTTATCCAAAGCCAAAAAGATGACTTCTGATTCAACAACAGTTTTATCTGCCAAAGAAAAATTAACATGATGAGTATATGGCGGCGACCAGACAAATCTACCGATATCATCCGAAAACCAGTCACGCCATGTTTTGATTGTTGTGGTCTTTAGCTGGGGGTTGGTATTACGAATAACTGCAAACCTAGTGCGCCTTACGCCACTTTGATTTGGCTTTTGAGTTATAGCTATTCTCATTAGCTCCATGCAAGAGGCAACAGATTTACCAGAACCAACTGGCCCTCTGAGGCCTCTTACAAAAGAGCGATCTTTCATAAACGCCTTGGCTATCGGCCCCGGCGGTTTGTAGTCTAACTGCATTAAATAAACTGTCTGCGACTAGCGCCGCCACTGCCAGCACCAAGAGCAGCAACACTCGTACGCCTCGCAGCAGAACTAAGCTTCGTAGTAGAATCAGTTACATCTTTAGCGGGCTTGTCAGTTGCTCCACCAATAGGCGCACCATCATCACCGCCAGAACTCAGTCTCTCGGCAGCAGAAATATCACCAGCAGTCATAACGTAACCAGTCCTCCCAGCTTTCTTTCCTATACCAACAGGACTGTATCCCCCTTGACCAGTGTAAACATCAGCACCAAAAGCGTTCTTATCCACAACGCCAACAATCTTTCCGCTTGTGTCTAAAACTTGAGTTCCACCAGCAGAAATCTTATCCTTAATCTTTGAAGCGGTAAATTTGCTCATTGTATTAATAAAGCCAGCCCCAGGGGCAAAAGAAGCATTACCCTGAATTACATCAGTTGTAGCTCTTTGTTGCAAATTGCCAACATTATCTACGTTCAAACCACCACGACCAGAAAAACTAGAGTCACCAGTTATTACACTAGAATCCAAAGGACTCATTCCACGATCATACCCCGGCCTTGCTGTAGTAGTTCCAGTATATCTACTCCCAGGCTTGGAAAACTCTTCAGCCTTTGCTGTACTTAAATTCTCCTTAATTGGGCTAGTAGGAGAAATACCGCTACCACGCTTTTTCTTGGTATCTATGCTTCCACCACCATTGTCACTCTCTGCACCCATAACAATCTCCTATTGGCTTATTGGGGTTAAAAAATATTTTTAACAGAACGTATTATTTAAGTCTATTGCGAGTGTGTTTTACCCTTTTATAGAGACACGGTAGTTTTCCAAGGCCGTTCTCTGTAGCACACATAACATCAATGGGGCCCCTTATTCTATCCCGAAGTTAATCTGTACCGCAGTGGTAGGAGCTTTCGGTGCATCGTTGCGTAATCCTGCTCTGTCCATAAGATCTCTAGCAGCTTCAAGCCTAACGTGCTGTGACTTACTACCTAGCAGATCTCTCATTGTCGCCATTGCTTGTGTAGCGTCCCACCCCAATGTTCTCATAGCCAGTTCTTGTCTGTATTCGATAACATGCTGTTTGTTCAGGGAATTATATGCCCAAGCTTTGTTCCTACCCAGCTTACTTGCAGCTTCTGTTGGGTTGCAACCATCATGCAAGATCATATGCACCAGATCAGCTTGTGGATCAGTTACTTTACTGTGCGTTGTTCGCAATGTCGGAGAGTGTTTCTCAATGTCTTCCATTGGTACTACGCCGTTTTTGTATCTGTCTTGTTGTTCACTATTGGCTTTTGTCATTTCCGTGTCCCATAACTCTACGAGAGGAGATTATACACACAACGATTAAAACCCTGTCAATACACTTGTTGTACGGCACTGTATTTGTTCATTACTTATGCACCGATTTGCCCTTGGTCGGGCAATGCAAGACAAGCTTGCGAGTCATCACGCCGTAGGTTGAGAACACACACACACGATTTGTCAGCGTATCAACCATGATGACAGCTTTTAGTCTCAAGAGTAAAGAGCGACCTAAACATCTTACCTGTCAGTATACTTTTCGGTTCCTTCCAATTTGCTATAGAGCGCAAATCGGTTCCTTCCAAAAACTATACACCCTGCCTTGGTTGGCTTCCACGCTCTTGACACTGTGAGCCATTAAAAGTGTCTTTAACTGTCAACGCAGCAATTGTGTATGCGTGTTACATAACATAACGAGGTAATCATGTTACAACTAGATCTTTTCGATACAACAGATGACAATGACAACAACTGGCTTCAGCAATACAGTGATAATGTTGACGCATCATTCATCAAGTTTCACAAAGACACTGAGTCAATGTCTAAGCGAACAGCAGATTCACTTGATCGGAACTTTGGTGACATCACTATAAACATCACGCCAGCACAACATGAGATCATGCAAGCTCTTGTATCCGGTGACTTGGATCGGGCAACACAGCTTATTGATCTACAGCACGATACTAACTTAGATCTTCAGTAAGCCAAATATAATCGGGGTAGGCATAGGGTCTACCCCATAACATAACGTGAGGTGAATGATATGAAGATGGAAATAGCTAGAGAGCTTTGCACATTAGCAGATGATATTCGTACCGAGTTAAGCCAACTTGGAGAACATGCAACAATGAATAGAAGAACTGAAGCTGGTGAATGCTTCGACAATATTATGAGCATGACTGCTGACATCAAACGAGTCGCATATCAAAACGGAGGTGACAATGACTAATATACAGATGGACGACCTGACTACAGAAAATCTTGATCGTGTAGCCCGCAACTTGCAGGCAGACGAACGCTGGGATGACACCAAGCAAGCCCAATGGGATGCAGAGTTCAAGCGTAAAATGCACGCTCTGATCGACATGTTTGAGGATGGCCCCGAGGTTATCCTACAGTGCAAGCTGGCAGATCAGTTCACTCGCACATTCGAGAAGATCACACACAACATTGTAGCTGCTGGCACACAGGCCAGACGCGAGCTTCGTGATATGAAGCGTGACGATGTTGGCATTGAGATCACTGGCAACAAGGTTGACGATCTTGAGGACAAGATCAAGCTTCTGCGGCAGCAGTGGTGGATTGCTAACCATGCTTATACCATCATGCGGCATCAGGTACGCACTGAGGTTATTGGCAAGACCGGTATGAATTGGGGACAGTACATACCCGCTGACGAGATGTCTCGTGTCAAGCGAGTCAACTTTCGCAAGGGTCAACTGACGATGGAGCAGTATCAAGCAAACAAGCAAGACTTCTGGTCATATGCTCGTGATGCTGGCTTGGTAGAGATGCCGAGAGATGATAGCTTTGCTTCAAGCACATAACAACTGATAGGGTGGGGCTGCGGCCCTTCCCTACATTTTTTTGTTTCCGGCAACAGCTTTGAATCGCCTCAGACTGGAAAGCCAATGAAGAAATTATACAAAGTACAATCTCATAGCGAACGAGGATGGAAAGATGTCACTGAGTGGCTACCATCTCTATCTAAAGCCAAAGAGATTTCATTACAGACTGTCAATCGAAGTAAAGATCACCTCAGAATTATAGAGAAGAGTATGCCCACCCCCTACCATTCTTCAATAAAAATGATCTACACCAGATAATCGATGGAGTTTTTACCATGATATTTTATGTAATAGCTGGAATATTTTCCGCACTAGCAATCCTCTTTTTACTAGCCAAATTTGATTTCAAAAAAGTTCTTTGGCTTGACATCCCAATTGACATTGCTTCTACTGTTTTGCTCGTTGCTATGTTTGCTGGCACTTTTGCTGGCATGATGGCAGCAGTCATTGGTGGCTGTGTCATCTCACTGACTCTGCTTACAGCAAAGCGGTTGATAGGTTACAAGAAGCCTAAATGGTTTAAATACAAGTATCAGTGGGTAGAAATGCCTGCTCGACACTAATTTCGTTGGTGTATCTAGACGCTGAAAAGTGTTGTTGCTAACGAATAGTTTTGCAAGATCCAGAATGCCTCATGGCGATTAAATTTTGCAAAACGATGACACTGTTGCCCACCTTGGAGGGACGCAATGCAGTGACAGAGGCTAGACGTAATGCCTCAACCCCAATCATGCAAACGCAAAGGAGAAAAGCATGAACTTCGCACAAATCACAGTTTCAGGTAATGTAGGTTCAGCCCCAGAGATTCGGGACGTTAACGGCACAAAGGTCGCTAACTTCTCAGTCGCTGTCAACGAGTCTTACACCAACAAGTCAGGCGACAAAGTGGAGACTACCCACTGGTATCGTTGTGAGGCTTGGGACGGCAGCAATGGCAAGGGCCTCGTGTCTAACGTCATTGAGAAGTATGTCGGCCAGGGTACTACTGTATTCGTTCAGGGTATGCCAATCATCGAAGAGTACGAGAAGGATGGGCATAAGCAACGCTCATTCAAAATCAAGCTTGCCGGTGCTGGCTCAACATTCCGCATGGGCGGCAAAGCTAGTGGCAGCAGCGATGCACCATCAGCACCTGTTGCAGCCGCAAGCGGTGAAGACATTCCGTTCTAGTAGCTTCTTCATCCTTTCAGGGGCATGCGTACATTCATGCCTCTGACTGTAGTTACAGATCGGAAGAGGAGAGGGTGTTGTTACCTCCACTCTCTCCTCACCTTCCCCACCACTGTTAGGAGGTAGTGATGACAATTACACTCAAAATCAATGACGAAGTAATGCGCCTCATAGATCTTATGAGCGCACAAGAAGCCAATGCCTTTGATGGCGACCCCAATGAAACCTATGACAAAATACTCAAAGAATGTGGCTACAACTACGACGTTGTTGCTGAACACTTTGAACTCGCCTCAAACAAAGATGAGCCACCATTCTAGGAGGTTACTATGAAAGACGGAGACTTGATTGCTTGCCAAAGATGTGACGGCAAAGGGTTTCGTTATGTCGAAAACACCTACCATGTACGAGGATCGCTAATCGCCTCATATGGAATGGTAGACGTAACGCATGAAGAATGTGAGACTTGTAACAGCAAGGGATTAGTAATTGTTACAAGGGATAAGGAAAATGCCAAATGTTAAACAATCTAAGACAAATACGCTTCATCAATCGCAAGACGACATGGCTTGGCTGGTTCGTCACTGTTCACCTCTTCTTTACATTCACACTGCTGCTTATGCTGATTGGTCTGGGAATCAATCCAACTCTGCTAGTCAGCGTGATAGGTGCGCCTCTATGGATCTCAGTAGCGTTCGTATCAAAGTTCATCACAGATAAAATCATGGAGGACTAAATGTTTCTTAATTATCAAAGAAGTTCATGTGATTTAGATTGCCACAAAATCACACTAGAAATTAATGACGATACTGCACATTTTGTTTTTCACAACAGCAATTCAGTTTCTCATCGCATAACAGTATGCGAACCAACATCAATTTCATATGCAGACAATGAAGACAAAAAGTTTGCAATGAGGTGGATGGATGGTTTCCTAGAAAACAACAAAACTTATGTAATTATGGAGGTAGACAATAATGATTCAGATACCACTAAATCAACTAAAACCAGCAAAGAATAATGTACGCCAAGTAAAGTCATCAACTGACAGCATCAAATCACTTGCCGCCTCAATCGAGTCACAAGGTATGCTGCACAACCTAGTCATCAAGAAGAATGGCACAGGTTACGAAGTCATTGATGGCAACCGTAGACTCGAAGCACTCAAGAAAATACATGGTGCTAAGGCAGCTAACGAGATCAACTGTATTGTTATAGAAAACAATGACAATGAGATTGGCTTACATGCAAACATGATGCGTGAAGACATGCACCCACTTGATGAGTGTGACGTTATCTATGACATTGTTGCTGATGGTCAAGAAGACTTTGATTCTGTTGGCAAACGTTTTGGTCAAACAAAACAATGGGTTAAGCAACGTTTGGCATTGTCGAGCCTGTCTCTCAAAGCCAAAGGAATGTTTCGTAATTACGAGTTTGGCATAGGTATAGCAAGCGCACTAACTCTTGGCTCCCATGAGCAGCAAGATAAATTCCTAGATGACAATGAAGGCAACTCTTACGCAATGTCTGCCTCATATGTCAGAAGTGAAATGACTAACAAAAAAATACCTGTATCAGCAGCTTTGTTTGATCTATCAAATCCATCTGCTGCTGTATCAAAACGCTTTGGTTTAGAATCAGATCTGTTTAGTGATGAAGTATACATTACAAACCGAGAAGAGTTTGAGGAAGCACAGGAAGGACATGTTGCCTCTGTTGTAGAAGCCGCAAGACTCAAGGGTTATGCAAGTGTTATATATCTCAAAGATGAATATTGGTTTGATTCTCAGCTTACAAAAGGATTCACATCAATTCAAAATTGGGATGAGAAGGACTATGTAATTCAAGATATTACACATGTGATTGTTTATAACAGCCGTCGTTGTGTTATTGAGCATATCGATATGATCTCAAAAGAAATGGAAGAACAGTTAGATCCAAACGGAGAAGAAGAAGAAGAACCAGATTTAACACCCATGCTTATGTCTATGCCTCAAAGACAATTATTACATGGCTACATGGCAACAGAAGCTAAAAACAGGCTATGGGAAATGGAAGACAATTCAGAGCTAACTCGTTACATGATGGCTATGCTTTGCCACAGACGTTTGGGGTACACATATACAAGCGTTCACCGCATTGGTCATATATATGCAGATCAACAAAACCATTTTCCATCGGAGGAATATCCAGATGACTACGTTACTCCTGAGTATGAAAAGTATATTAACAGTCACATCAAAGCTGCTCGTAAAGCTTTTGACGATGACGGAACTTCTCCATTGCGTTATTGCCTCATGCTCCCTCGCCAAGACTTATCTCGCCTCTTTAGTTCGATATGTCTCACAGGCATTAGCAAGCATGATGTTATTCACGAGACGTTCCAAGAAACCACACCAGCCCCTGTTGAAGATAAAGGGTGGTTCAAACCAGACTACAAATGGTTAAACAAATACAAAACTGCTCAAGTGGATATGCTTACTGAATATGTAACAGGCAGCGTAAAAGTTGGTACTAAGAAAGAAAAGGTTCAGCATCTTCAAAATCATTTGAGTATGGCTCCTAAGTTCGATCCATATGGTGAATGGCCTCAAGGAGAGTAATGCGCTCCCCAATAGGCAATCAATGCTGACTCAGCAATACCATCTTGGCTACGCTTATCCCAACAAACAGAGGCATCCGGCATTAGCTCGGTTGCTCTCTGTCTTGCCTGATCCTTGTCAGATGTAACGCCTAAATCTTTTTTCCAAGTCTGCGGCCTTATCTCTACATACTTGTATCCAAGAGCTACAATTAGCCCAAGATAAATACCATAACCAAAACCAGTACGAAACGTACTAACAACGCCTTGTTTGGGCATTGCTTGTTGCTTCTCTATAAATATCATTGAAGGTGAGTAATCGTCTAACAACTCACATATAGATGACACAGATAAAAACTTCTTTGTTTTTCCTGCAACTCTATATGTTTCTATAGGCACTGGTTTACAAACCATATGCCTCTCACTCATAAATGTAATTCCACCTGTGATTCCAGGATCAATACCGCAAATCGTCATTATAAGCCTCTAGTTTAACGTGACAGCCAAGGGCTTCAGCCCAGCAATGTGCATTAAACAATGTTGGCTTCCTATTACCGCTTTCCCATTTGGCAACAAGTCCCGAAGCGACACCAATGCGATCATCAACGTGACGCTGTGTAAGCCCAAGTTGATTCCTTCTTATTGCAAACTGAGTGATTAACTCTTGTGTAAATGAATCATCAAATGACATGCAGCATTATAAATATCTTCACATAGGTATTGTCAACTGTTAATGTGAATTGAAAAGGAGGTGATTTTACTGACCTCAATTCCATTTGAGATTCCGGTCAAAGATATTCAAATACATACAGAAGGCATAAAAACTTCTGATTGGATAATCGTTGATCCAGAAGCCAAACCAAAAGACGGTGATAAGGTATTAATAAAAGATACCAATCGCCTCGTCCTATTGACGTACCTGTGGCCTTATTATTTTTCAAACAAAGAAAATCTGTTTGATATGGCTCTGTACGACCTATTAGGCACGGTAATACAAAAAAATAGCAACCCAGTTTTAGGAGAAAACATCTATGTCGAGGTTAACAGCGATTGACTTTAGGTGGCTAGCAACAGAAGTAGCTCAGATTATCAATCCTTCTGAGATTCAATCCTTTGCTACCATTGTAAAAGCGCACTCAAAAAATTCCCGGTTTGATAAACAAAAATTCATTGACGCTTGTGCAGATACTTTGCAAGCCAAGCAGTACGACGAAGGACTATCCCCAGAACTGTATTCGGAGAAATACTAATGTCACTTACAGAAGCCCAGCTAAAGGAACGTGCCACATATATTGGATCGTCAGATGCTAAAGCAATTGCTTCTGCTAACCACGACAAATGGGAAGACCTAGCTTTACAAAAGCGTGGTGAGAATGTGTGGAAACCAAACAAGCAAACCCAACTGCTTATGGACACAGGGAGTTATCTTGAACCGTACATCATTGACAAATGGGCTGAACAAAACAGTCGCCAAGTTAACTTCCGTGGAGGCGGGAAAACTATTCTTATTAATAATGTGCCTATCCATTCTACCTTTGATGGGCGTGTTGTTGGTGATAATGCTCCTTTGGAGATCAAGGCGCACTTTGGCTTCAAAGACATAGATGAGCTTGCTGAATACTATGCCGCTCAATGCCAACACCATATGATTGTGTCAGGGGCTAACCGTTGCTACTTCGTTGCTTTGTTTGGTGTGCGCTGCCGTATCGAATGGCGTATGCTAAACAAGGATGAGCGTTGGTGTGAAGACTATCTAGCCAATTGCAAAAGCTTCTGGTCTTATTATCAGGGCTATACGCCACATGATTCCATTCCTCTTCCTGAACCAGATCATTCAGACATGTTTGTTATGAACATGCGTGATCTTGATGCTTTCAACGATGAGCTAGAACACAATCTAAGCTTTGCAGCACAAAACATTATTGACGCAAAACAAGTTGTCAAAGTCAGTGATGAAGCCAAGGATATGTTCAAAGAGCTTATGCCTAAGAACTGCCGCAAGATGGACTTTGATCTTGGCGGCAACATGAAAGGCCACTGGGTTCGTGTTACACGTTCACGTTCTGGTACACTAACTTGTACTCACACACCACCAAAGGAGAATAAGGATGACTGATTCAGTCTGGCACAATCTATCACGCTTCGATGTATCCAAAGAGGTAGAGCAGAAGGGTCGATTCGACTATCTATCTTGGGCATGGGCATGGGCTTTCGTCAAAGAAAAATACCCACATGCTACGTTTGAGAAACACATCTTTCGTGACAATCAAGACAACCCGCTACCATTTATGCGTGACACTAAAGGCCATACATATGTAGCGGTTACTGTTACCATTACAACTATTTCTCATACAGAGATTCATTACGTTATGGATAACAAAAACCAATCAGTTACACATCCAGATGGCGGTCAAGTCAACAAAGCTCTACAGCGTTGCCTTGTCAAAGCTATTGCATTCCACGGTCTTGGCCTCAATGTGTATGCTGGTGAGGATTTACCTATGGATCTTGACGAGCAAGACTATACTCTTGTCTTAGAAGACTTTACCAAGGCTAAGTCAATCACTGACATCGATGACGCATGGCGTAAGCATGCCACTGCAATCGGTACTCTTGGCAAAGCAGCTAAAACACAGGTGACTGATGAGTTCAAGAAAGCCAAGAACAGACTCAAAGCAGCTTGACGTACATCAGCTATGTCAATCATGTGGTAAGTTTGTTAATTGCAGGGTCGGGGGTTTTGTAACCTTCGGCTCTGGCGATACTCAGTGTGTTCTATGTTATGAAGCTAAAGCTAAAATAACACTCAAGCCCGAACACAAGCTGGTCAATAAGGGCAAGGTAAAACTAAAAAATGAACGCACTATCAGATAAAGATCTGCATAATGTTCTAGCCTCTTCAGCAATTATTGCCGGGGCAGAGTCACATGCAGTAGAGAATTGTTTGTGGATAACAGGCACTAGCAAAGACAAGGGACAGCACAGGCAATTGTTTCTTTGCGTTGAGCTTCTTGAAAGCAATGAGATAAAAATTAGCTTATCACTGGCAACAGATGACATTGGCAAATCTACATACATGATATGGGGTCATTGCCAATGGCTTACAGTCAATGAGCTTGCCAGTATATGCCACATCCTAATCGAGTCTATTCATTCTGGAGATGGAGAAGACATAAAAGTAATGAACTAACCATCACAACAGTGGTGGGGAAAGGTTAAAAATGTTTGGTTATCTTATCGACCCTGAGTGGGAACAAATTACTACAGTAGATTATGACGGAGACTACAAAGAAATTAGTAAGATTATTAAAGCACCATCAGGTTTGTTTTGTGTTGTGCCTTTATATGATGATGATAGAGTAGATGTCTTTCTTGATGACGAAGGATTGTATGTACAAGACCAATACTTCTGGATGCACCGTAACTACCCACAACCTTTGGCTGGCTGCGGTCTGGTTCTTGGCCTCGATGATGAAGGCGACTCAGTATCACCAGATGTACAGCTTGTAGATCTAAGCTTTGATGTCAGGTTTATTGGAGACAGAGCAACGATTCAAACGTTTATGAAGGTGCATGGGGATCGTGAGGATTACAGAGACATTCTATTTCCCCCAATCGAAAAGGGAGCAGCGTAAGCCACTCCCCTCTCTTCCCCACCACTGCCGTTAAGGCCGTGATGTAAAAACCTTATAAAAAAAGAGACCCCTCGTCAAGAGGGATCTCAGTTCTAGGGAGAAAACAACACTACGTTGTTCAATTATGGTAACAGAGTAAATTATTAAGGATATTCACATTATGTTTGAAGATGAAACAATAGTAGAAGACAGCCCTGGTACTTATTACTGCAAGCCAACAGAAGTAGTTGTTGATATTCAAACAGGAATGGATTTGCCAAGACAAAGAGACTGGCAAGCATCCAGAATTAGACCAATAAAAATTAATCCGGATGATGTCTTTAAGATATTACTTCCTAATACCTTTCAGGCTTCTCAATCCAAATGATGCAGCTATCGAAGCATAAACTGCGTACTGAAACCAATCCGGTGTACCATCTAAAGCAGCAAACCCACGTTCAACAAATGGTTGGGTAAATGGAATGAAGCACATAGCAATTATGATAATGAACAAAATTGTCCATGCTTCATCCTTCCAGCTATTGTCGCTAGACTTAGCCATAATCTTTTCCCACCCAGCTTCATGGGTAGCAGCCACCTTCATTACTTCTGCTTCTGCCTCTGCTTTAGCTTGAGCAACCTTGCCTTTGGCTTTGGTTTGCTCGACCTTAGATTCCATCCAGCTACCAGCTAGTGATGCAATCGGCCCAATCAATGCTTGTATCATTACTTAGCCTCTAACATTAGTTTTATTCTAGCTATTTCAATCTCTAATTGCTGCATCTTTTTAACTGTGTCTTGTACAGATTTCGGTGGCTCAAAGTCATCAATCCAATTGTCATTTTCTTCTACTTCTTGCATAGTCAACTCAAGGTTATGCTCAAGAAAAGCAATGCGTTCCACCAGTCCAAAGTAAACCCAAACAGACACACCAGTAAAAGCAATCATGCTGATAAGATTACGAAGAGGAATAGTAACCTCACTAGCCTCATTCAATCTTGTAGCTGCGTTCTTCATTTGGTTTCGCCTTTATGTTCATGCCCCATCCAGATGCCAAACACACCTGTCATTACGCCCATAACTACAGATACAAATGCTGACTGACTTGCAGTTGGCACATCTAGTTCCATGAACCATTCAGCACAACGCCATGACATAACTGTAGATGCAAGCATCATACATCTAGGCAAAACTTTCCATTTAAGAAACTGCTCAACACTAATCATATGACAATCGCCTTTGCTACACTAACCATTAAAAAAATAAACAAGCCTACTGCTATAACAATGATTGTTCCTACAAGCACAGCTTGCTTCATCATCTCTTCAAACTCTCTATCCTTTTGTATCTTCTTACGTCTAGCTATAGCCTCTGCTTCCTTGGCCTCTTGGATACGCTTTGCTCTCTCAGCTAATATACCCGCCCATGTTCCATGACCGAATCTCATATCAACCATAGTCGCTACTTCTTGTAGCTGTTCAGCAGCCAACTTAGCGTCAATCATTTCTTTAGCTACAGTATCGACACCAAACTGATCGCCCAAACTACTGCCAGACTTCTTGGCTCTAGCTTGCTGCACCTGTTTTTCACCAGTAAACAGATCATCTATCTGGCTGGCTATCTGTCCTATGTCTTGAGCAGTGCTGATATTATCTTTAATAAATTTTACGGATTGCTGGACTAACGCAATACCAGTTAGTACCTCAGCAACTACCATGTCAGCCTCGCATTACAACGCTCAAAAGCAACACAATTGTAGTGCCAGCAGAACCAATCATAATATGTTCGATGCGTTTAATCCGCATGATGGTTTCACGCCAACGCTCAGAACACACAGCCTCATGTGTATCTATCTGCGACTGCACTGATGCGGCTGTAGGTTTCATCAGCCAGCGATTTCCATTGCTTGTATGACCGACATTGCATCAGTTACATCATTGTAATTGTATGTAACATTTGAACCACTATTATACTTTCTAGCTTGAAGTTTATATGTAATTTGACTTGTGCCAGACGACCTTCCTGTGTCAAGAAAATTATATCCTGTCCTGTTATGCACGGGAACAGAGGTAGCATACCCTTCAAAAGGCCCAACTGAATCACTACCAGAGGCTGTAAAAATAACAGTTGAATCTCTTAACAGTCTTGTTCCATATCCGCTAGTTGCAATATAAATCTGACCATTTACTAATATAAAAATATTACTGTTTGATGTTGTCGGTGTAATATTTACAGATAACCCAATATCTGCGTATGTAGTTGTCATAGTATATGCTGTTTGCGTAGTGCCTTGTACAACTTGCAACACAGTACCAGTAGGCAGACCAGCAGATGTCACTGCGGTGAGAGACTGATTGTTTAATCTTATGAGTGCCATATCTGTCTCTCCTATCCAGCTATTTCTGAAACGGTCATTATAATTTTAGTGCCTTGTGAGTTTAATCTTGATGCTGCACCACTAATTGCAGGGGCAATCTTTGATTTTATTTCATAGGTAATTTGTGATGCCGTAGATGGAGCATCTAAAACTAAAACAGTGACAGGCACAATCATACGATTAGTACCATTCCAAGCATTAACAAGTCCATTAGTGCTTCCTAAATCTGTAGAATCTCTAAAGACTGTAAAGAAAGTTTGTTCGTTTGCATCAACATCTATGTCCATTGCTGCCTGCACAAGAAACTTACTGTTTGCATCACGAGGAGTAATATTAACACTAAGACCAATACCAGCAAAAGTTGTTGAACTTATATTCTGTGCGCTAGTAGACCCAATACTTTGCTGAACTTGCAATACAGCACCAGTTGGCATTTTAGCGGCAGTTACAGCACCAGACGCTAACTTAGCCTCAGTCACAGCACCAGACGCTAACTTAGCATCCGTAACAGCATTGTTACCAATCTTAGCTGTAGTCACAGCACCATCAGTCACGCTGCCCACACCCAGCACATCACCAAGAGCAACCACAAAGTCTATGCTGTCGCTGCTTGTGAGTGCGCTGTCAAATACAAGGTTGCTGCCGCTGACCGTGAACGAATCTTGCGGTGCTTGGATCACACCGTTGAGAGAAACCAATAATTGATTAGCGGTCTCTGGGAAATATGCCGCAGAACCTAGCGTCAAAGCATAGGTTGCCGTAGCAGAAGCAGTCAGTGCATCAAGCTTATGGAAGCCACCGCCTACTGGGGATTTGCCGATATAGGGCATTATGCTAAATCTCCGTGTAGTAAAATCATTGTTTCTGGGCAATCTCTTATCTGGACATTTCCTTGCAATCTAAATGTATAAAAAGGATTAACAGTCGTTGAAACACTACTTACTTGTGTGCTGTCTCTTGAAATAACTGCCGCATCATCAAACCCACCTGCACCGGAATAAAGCGCACAACCACTCATTACATAATCGTCATTTGCCATTGCGCTTGATAAATTTAGTGAGAATACGCCAGTACCCGAATCTGTAATGCTCCCAATTGACAATGAATCTCGTATAGCGTTACTGCTAGTAGGGTCAAAATTTATCCAACATTTCGCCAAACCCTGCACAAGATTAGTAGTCGCTGCCCCACCCTCAGATGGGACAGTTGTTGTTGCGGTTAATGATGTTTGTAAACCAGATACACCATCTGCGTCTATTTTACTTAGTGCCATTGGCTAGGCTCCTTAGTATGGGCTATCACCACAGCATGAAGGCCACGCTGCTTTGAGTTCAGCCATTGTTGATGCACTGTCACCAGCCGCCGGGGCATCACGCAATGCTTGCTTGCTTGCAACGATGGCAGTCGTGCTTGCGCTTGTCTCTTGTGCTTTCATAAAGTCTGTGTCCAATGCTTCAAGCAAAGGCTTACGAGCTTCACGAACCTTGTCAGCAAAAATCTCCTTGGCTTTTGTTAGGTCTTCTGAAATGACAGAGCCGTTCAGTACCCAAGCGCCACGAAAGTCACGATTAGCAGGAACGGTAGCAGTTGAAGCGTCAATCTGATTACCGTCCTTATCTACGATGTATGTGTTTGCAGCCATTATAATCTCCTATGCGGCTAGTTCATCAGATATACGCCACGCATTGCGCCACGTTCTTGTTTGCGGTAACTGCTCTTTCTTGCAGATAACCATCTTTGGGCGGTTGCCCTCATTCCAAGTTTCGACCACACTTTGTGGGCAGTCCTTAAGAATTAAATATTCGATTGCTTGCTCTTCGGTCATCGCCTCTACTGGCTCTGTCTGATGCAGCAAGTAACCTCTTGTGTGCTTCTTGAAGTCGGGCTGTGCCTCATCTTTTGCCAATTCGTGATACACCCACACAGGTGGTAAGATACCGCCTTGCAATGCACACGCCATCCAGTTAGGGTCAGGCACAAGTATCTTAGCGCACTCATCTACACTGTCCTCATACACTACACGATAGTCTGACTGATGACCTTCTAGGTTTTCTTTAGCCCAGCATAGTCGGTCGAATAGGTGTGTGCCTTGAAAATCTGGTGTGTCTGTCATTATGCTAGGTCTCCCTGAACTTGAACGTCTTGCTGCGCCGCATCAATAGTGTAAGAGTAATGCTGAATAGTAGTTGTTGCTCGTCCAACCAGACCAAACCCTCTACCACTTATGTCGGCATCAAAATCGCCTTCCGCAAACGCTGCATCAAAATTAGAATATCCTGTAGCGGAATAATTTGCATTGTTCATAGCGGAATTGTATGTCACTCGTGTGCTTCCAGTTGCCAAATCTGTTAAGGACGAAATATTTAAGCTGTCTCTAGCAGAGGTGCTAGAAACACAAGTAAAATTCACCCAAGCCTTCGCACTGCCATTCACCACATACTGCGTATCAACCGTACCAGCGGTGCTATGCTCAAGGGTATCTGCTTTTATTTTTCCATTTGCCATTATGCAAGGTCTCCGTGTACTGACATCATGTTATATTTTGCATCATATCCACTGCCAGAAAAGTTTATAGTTCTTACAAAAAAGTCAGATGTAGTTGGAGTTCTTTCCGCCACGCCATCTGTGTGCATTGCATAACCTAACGCCCCTGCAACGCTATAATTCATATTGAATGAACCATAAACAGAGTAATAAATATTATTAGTTACATTTGTAAAATTTGTTTCAAACTCAGATGTTGAATTGTCTACGACTGAACTTATGTTTGAACTATCTCTCACAACATTTGATGCTTGGTCATAGTTTAACCAACTTTTCGCCAGCCCCTGCTGCAAGTTAGTAGTCGTGCTATTACCTTCCCCTGTTACTACAATAACGCCAGCAGTACCTACGCCAGTAAGCTTATCTGTTTTTATCTCACTCATGCTAGGTCTCCCATTACGGTTAACTCAACCGAACCGCTGTCTAATGCGCTGTCAGCATTATTGTCCGATATCCTTAAAGCAAAACCAGCGGTTCCGTGTTCCGTGTACACATTACTTGATGTACGCATAGCGTATACCAATCCGGTTGCACTATCGTTTCCAAAATATGT
>Ga0181392_1000044_pt1 | contig 36715 bp, 49 predicted proteins | sample 15SPOviralmetaG_FD_130083 | JGI IMG/M metagenome (GOLD analysis project Ga0181392, IMG submission 130083) | Marine viral communities from the oligotrophic San Pedro Time Series (SPOT) site, San Pedro Channel, CA, USA - 15 SPOT_SRF_2010-09-15 | ecosystem: Environmental > Aquatic > Marine > Strait... | reverse complement strand
TTGTCTAACTCACTGCTTTGTGCTACGGAACTTAGCACTAACAGAGATAATATCATCTTCTTCATCTGTGTCCTCTCCTCCAATGTTTAGTATAGTGTTGTACCATTCGGTGTTGTCTTTATAGTCAGGTATGTATATTTCAGGTTGTCTCTTCATTATTAATACTGCACGTTTACCAACAACTAACTTACCGTTACTCAATATAGGGCAAGGTGTCCCTGACAAAAACATACTCTTCCATACTTCTACTGCTTCACACATACGGGCTACTGCGGCTACCTTCATTCCTAAGTCCGACAACAACTTAGCGTCTCGTCTACGGTCACAGTTAGGGTCTACCTCGTAACTACCGCTTGACAACCCTATTCCTACTGTCTGCAAAGAACCGCCTGTTCCTTTAAGACAAGTGTCCATACCGTTGGACATATAGCTAGGTGTGATAGCAGAACCTACTGGTATTTCACTACTACTTCCTGCACCATTGTATGTGTTACTTGTTGATGTATCCGTTGTATTGTTATTGCTATTTGTTGTACTATTATCACCGTGGAAAGTATTAAGACTTCCTTCCTGCGTGTTGTTGCCCCAAGTAGCTACTGACAACATCATTAGTAAACAAAATAGTCTCACCACTTACGTAAGTTCTGTACTGTGTCTGATTCCCAAATACGAATGCCTAACCACACAATCGTAAATAAACTAGCTATAGGCGGTAGCCAAGCCGCAAGAGACATTACACCAGTTGATGCCGCGGCTAAATCTAAAACTTGTTTCCCTTCTTGAGTCATAGCTAGTTCCTTATATACCCGCTATTATAAATGCTAGGAGTTCTGAATATCTAACTCCTAATCGTGTGTGTTCTGTTGCACCTTCAGGAGCATTAGCTTGTACTTCGTAAATTGTTCCGTTATGTTCCCACCAAGTATTACTAGTAAACATACCATAGTCACTTGCATCTAAACCTTCTGCTTCAAAAGCCGCTTGCAACTCTTGAGCAATAATACCAAAGTGAGTACGTGCTTCTGTTCCTTTATCTTCTACAGCGTCTCTCCATCTAAACGCTTTTAACAATCCTTTACAAGCAACTGCAACTCTTTCTTCTGCTTCTTGTAAAGAACGTATGTCTCGCTTTTCATTACTATCGGACGTTTGAATAGAACCATTAGTAGCATAGATGTCATCAAAGCGGTTGTTACTTCTACCTAAATCTACAGCGTTGTCTTTGTTTAAACCGCCAGTAGTAGTAGGTTCTATTGCGTGGTCATTAATTGAAAGGCTTTTAAGTTTTATACCAAAGCGTTCATTCATTAACGAAATCATGCCCGATGCACCATAGTCTCCGTAGTAGAAATGTAACCCACCTTGATGTACATTGTTCTGACTAATAGTTAATATGTTCTTAACTGTTGTGCCTGATGGTACATCTAAGTTAATGTTCTCTACTGTAGAAGAGTTGTTGTCAAAAGTTGCCTTTGAGCCAAAGTTGACAGTACTGTTAAAGTTTGTATTAGCTGATGTAGATATACTAGTACAGGTAAGCTGTCCGTTTACTGTTAAACCGCTAGGAGCAAACGTAGCCCTGTTTATACCACCTGTAGCAATGTACATTTTATCTGTGTAATGGCTATACTTTATCTGACCTGCTTTAGGGTTTAACCTATCACCAAAGAATATATTACCACTAGATAGTTCATGGCTTAAAATGCTCAGTCCTGTTTGAAAACGAACACTACCTCCGTTTTCAATAATAAGACCTCCTGCTCTGGAATCTGCTACAGTGTGTGCTGAGGATTGCTTTACGTGTATTGGTTCTTCTTGTGCCATAGTATAGACCCTGTTATGAATAAGTTGTTACTAAGCCGTCTATAGTTGCAAAGTCAGCGTCTAAGCTAAGAGTAGAATATCGTATCTTAACGTAGTGGTCACCATTTGGAACTTTAGTACTATTAGTAATTTCATGTTCAGCACTTGAGCGTAAATGAATATCTCTATTAGCAAGTACCCTATAATCAGAATCAGGTTCTCCTGCCCACAAAAAGCTACCAGACTCAGCTATAAGAATATTACGAGGTAGCCCTGCGTATGAGTAAAACACGCTATTATAAGTATCAGCAATAGAGAAAATACCAACTCCATAGCAAGGTCTGTTTACAGTATCAAAACCTCCTGCGGCTGTTCCTTTATATGTTCCTGCATCTACATAAAAAACAACTTCATGTATAATATGAGCCTTGCCTGACTCGGCAGGAATTAATGTCTTAGGGGCTGTGTTAAGGTTTTTAAAGTCATCACCACGCAGTCTAAATGTTTTAATGTGTTGGTCTTCAACAATCTTACCACCACTTCCGACACCAAGAGTGTACTGTGCGCCATTAACAGAACCGTGCTTACCGAAGAAGTTACCTTCTCCGTAGTCACCCATCTTTGTATAATACTTACTGTTTGCACTTCCTGAGTTAGATACAAATAGTTTACCAGAGGCTACGTTAATACTTTCACTAACTACCAACTCATCAGCAACTATTTTATCGTTAACATTAATACCAGTAGCAGAAGTGGTTAGTTTTAAATTACCATCATAATAAAGACCAACTTCCTGATTTTCAGAAGCCATTAAATACAGTTCATTTGAAGGGCTAGTTAAACCAAGATGAGTACCTTTAATTAATAAACTACCATTTCCTGTTTCAGAAATAGTAGAATTAATAGTCCCACCACTATCTGCAACAGAGATACTTAATTCGTTATTGTCCCCTAGTGTAATAACTTCGTCCGTAGGTGCATCTAAACCTTTTGCTATCTTACCTACTTCTACAATTTCTTCATTAGGTGTTGGGTCTGCCTCATCACTTTTCTTAATAAACATCTTGCCATCTTTAGTATTGATAGCTACTTCACCTAGTTCTAATTGTCCTTCAGTAGGCTCTTTGCCTGTTTGATTTGACCTTTTCAGTTTAATTGTTTGCTCTGACATATATATGTCCTCTTATTAATGCGTATGTACGCGGAGTGTTTTTAGTTTAATTAAAAGTCCCGCCATCAATAGTAAATGTTTTACTGTTAATATTGTCCACTGTTAAAATTGGTGTAGAAGCGTTTTGAGTTACTGAGTTTGCGTCAGCAGGTGTTTTAACTACCCACTCAAGTTCGCTTGCATCAAACACAAGTTCAGCTTTTGCTCTTGTATTACCAGTATCAGGAGAAACCTCACCACGCTTAACTTCAATACCACAATCTTCATCTGCCGCTGTATCGTCAGTGTGGTCGTTGTTTAAAGTAATTAAATTATCACCAACAGCTAGTGTAGTTGAGGTAATAGTTGTAGTGCCTCCTGAAACAGTAAGAGTACCTGTTACATTCACATCCTGCGAGAAATCTACATTTCTATGAAACGTAATATTCTCAGTAACTTGGTTGTTATTTTGAGGTATAGTAATTACTGGGAAGGTATCATCTTCTATAGTAAATGTATCGGATGATTCATTATTTCTAAAAGTAAAACTATCGGGCGATTGCGCGGAGGTACTACCAAATGTAATACTATCGCTAGTATTTGACGTAGATTGTTCTATTCTTAAACCACCTACTATTTCCGTATCACCGTGTACTTTAAGTTGTTTATCGCTTACGTTTGCACCGCCAACACCTAAAGTAGAATTAGTATAGTCAGTAGTAAATACGTTGCTATTACCAGTTAAAACAAAATCTGTACCAGTACTACCAAAACCAAATACAGAAACAGTTGAACTGTTGTTTGATGGGTCACGGTTTTCAAACTGAAGTCCTGATGATGCATCAGATATGATTTTTATAACAGTATTTGCATTAACAGGATTTTGACCACCAGTTGTACCTATCTCAAAACCTGCCGCAAAGTAAGCACTAGCACCACTGTTGTTAAATCTAAAATTATTAGCCTGTAAACTACCATTTACGTCTAATTTGTAACTACTTGGTACTGTACCTATGCCTACTTTATTAAATTGAACATCATCAGTAGTCGCTACAGCTTGACCAATACTTACTTCATTACTATCTACCTCAACACCAGTACCCGCAGATACACTGGCTGTACCTGTTAATGCAATAGTTTCATTAGCATCATCAAAACCAACAGATACGTCTGTATGAGTAGCAGACCCTAAAGCCGCTTTAATAGCAGTATATGCTCTTGTGTCCGTAAAGTATAAGTTGCTAGGATTAGAAGAAGCCTCAGAAATATCATCAGCATCTAATGTAATACTGCTACCACCGTTTACTGTATTACTGTTAATTGTAATATTTGACGCTAAAGCAGTAGCAGTCGCGGCATTACCAGTACAACTACCTGAAGAGCCGCTAACATTACCAGTTACATCACCAGTAACCGAGCCAGTAAAAGTAGCATCAGTTCCATCACTACCGTTGTCTAGTACTACTGAAGTACCGTTTGTAGCTTTAATATCTCCAACAACATGACCCACGTGTAGCCCATGAAACGCGCCCGCGTAAAGTATACCATTTCCAAAATATGCACCACCAGTACCATTACGTTTTACAATAGTATTAGCAGTTCCTGCGGAAGTAGCATTACTTACTTCACTAACATTAGCATTGCCTGAAATAAGAGTATTTATTGCGGAAGTAAGGTCTACATCTGCTGAACCGCTAAATTCGTGGTCTGTATTTCCTACTGTAAAATTACGAGCAGTTGCAAGAGTTGTTGCAGTAGCAGAGTTACCTGTAACATTACCTGTGACGTTACCTGTTACGTTGCCTGTAACATTACCAGTTAAAGCCGCAGTAATCGTACCTGCGCTAAAGTTACCTGAGCCGTTTCGTTTTACAAGTTTACTTGCTGTATTGTTAGCGGTTGCGTTGTTAATTGTATCAACAAAAAACTTACCACCGATAACATCGTTTGACGCAGTTTCGTTTGAATCTAAAGGTCTACCAATTACAAGTTTACCTGCATCAGTACCTTCGTGTCCGTATGCTAGTTCCCCTTCGGCAAGAGTAGAAGAGGGTACGTTACTACTAGCACTTCTTTTAATTTGAATAGTTTGTGACATTATTTAATCCTCTAAAAAAACCCGCCTATTAAGGCACTGTTAATATTTAAAAAGTGTGTACTGTTTTTCCCATCTAGTTTATCTGCATCTAAATTACTATCTACACCATCAACTTGTTTTATTTTTTCTCTTAATACTTCAGGTGTTAAGTCTGCTCCTGACTCGCCTGTGTTGCCTCTAGGAATGGTCAGCACACCTGTCTCGCTATTATAGGTAGCTGTTGAACCCGCTAAACCTGTAGCGGCTGTTAATGTTTTAATAGAGTTTGCAGATTGTTGTGCAGATGTTGCGGAGGATTGTGCTTGGGTTGCGGCTGATTGTGCGGCAGTTGCTTGTGACGTAACGTCTTGTATTAAAGCGTTATCTGACGCATCACCAACTGTACCAATACCACGATATAAACCCATAACAAAACTCCTAGATAAAAAAAAGAAAGGGAAAGGGGACTCCCGAAGGAATCCCCTAGATAGTACAACTACTAAGCGTTGACTGCTAGTACAAAGCCAGACTCAGGACGTACTACTTGTGTGCCGTACAAAGTATCAGCAGTATACAAAGTAGCAAGGAAGTCTTGCTTGTACTGGGTTTGTGAGCGAACGCCTTGTTGCTCTGCAAGAACCATAGCGTCCTTGTGGAACAACATACCTGCTTTAACAGCACCACCTGCGCTATTGTCTCCCGCGGCTTCGATTTCAGGACAGTTAGAAGAAACATAAATGTCAATACCGTATAAGTTACCGATTTGACCATTGTTTACAACACGACCATCTACAAAGTCACTTGAAGAGTAGCGGTCAATTCCCATGATAGCATTACGGATTGAAGGCGGAACTACTAAGCAACGACCATCCATAGGTACATCAGCGTCATCCATTTTTTGAATTAACTCACGGAAACCTGCATCGTTGAATACATCAGTTGAAGCAACAGAGTCAGCGGCATAAGCCTCAACACCACTACTGCCTGAGAAGTTATAAGAGTTGCTGTGAATAAAGTCATCATTAGCAGAGTCGCCAAACTTCTTACCTAGTTGAAACAAGTCGCTATCAACTTGTCTAGCTAAAGCATAACCTGCATCACCAGTGTAGAACTGACGAAGAGAAGCTAGTGCTTGTGCTTCAGTAATGTCTTCGATTAGACGCGAGTACTCGAAGTGCTTGTCGATTGTTACTAGTACTTCTGACTCTGTATCTGCCTGAATAGTTACTGCTGTATTTGCGGCTTTAACGTGTGCATCACCACGAGTAGGCTTAGGAATGTGAAGAGTATCACCTTTCTTGCCAGTCATGGATAGTTTTTTAACTAAGTTAGCTAGTACAAGATTTTTTTGATAAGAGGCAATAACCTCGTCACTCCAAATCTCTGGGATAAAAGTTGCCGCGCTAGTGTTGTTTACTGCGCCTTCCATTGCGGGATAAGTTGAATCAGTCATTTTTAATTCTCCAAAATAATATTAGTTTCGTACCCTCCCTTCAGAATATGCTTGCATAATCTCATCGGATAATGCTTGGTATCTATCAGGGTCAGTACGCATTAGTTTAATAATGTCTGCGCGTCTATAAACCTTTTTAGCACGTTGCTCACCGCTACCTCTAGCATTACCAGTTGATGCGGATTTAACAGCACGTTTCCTTTCTTTCTGCTCATTCTTAGCAGTCTGTGCTACAACTTGCTGACGTTCTTTCCAAAGGGAAAATAGTTCATCAGCGGCATCATAATCATACTGCGTATCTGCTTGAGCAAATAGCTGTTGACGAATCTTTGAATCCTTAATCCAGTTTACAAACTTTTCATTCTGCAAAATGTCCTGCATATCAGGGTGTTTGCTTTGCAGTTTGCTAAGTGCTGTAGACTGTCGATATTGGTTGCTGATTTTCTCAGCTTCCTTAATCTTAGGATGATTCTCAATAGCCCGTGCGACTGCCTTGTCTGGGTCGCTAAAAAAGTCTACTTCTTCGTCAGGCTGTGTTGCTTGTGTTTCTTGTGTTGAGAGTTGTGTCGTTATGTAGTCGTCAACAACTTTACGTAAATCACCAACTTCAGAACTTTGTTTACCTAAAAGTTTTTCAGCTTCTTGGTGCATCCTTACAATTTCTGCTGTGGATTTCCCTTTATATTTTTCAGGTACTTCTTCCTGTTCTTCTTGTTGCTCTTCCTGAGACTGTTCTGGTTCAAGGTTTTCCTCTTCTTGAGGGGCTTGCTCTAAGGTGTCGTATGTTTTGTTGTCGTCTTCTTGACGCTCTTCTAATAGTCTTGCCATTATTAAACTCCGTGATTCATATCATTATGGAGGTGTATTAAGTGTAAGGGTTCTATGGTCAGGAGTTGTCCTTACGTTATAGTGTTACGCCATGTTTCTTTTCATACTTGATTTGTTTCTCCCGCTGTTTAGCCCATCTTTCTTTGCCCGCGGCAGAGTTCACATCTCGTTTGATTTTAACTGGTGTAACTATTCTTTTTGCTATTGCTTGACAAACAGGACATTCTATTTCATAAGTTTCTGAATCTACAAACTTTTCTGTAGTATGTCCTGCGTCACAAGAGAAGCTATGTATTAGTCTCATCAGCTTCAGCTTGTTGTTCTTTAGCTTGTTCTATCATTGCTTCAAGGTTCAGCACATTAGCCATGACTACAAGTTGTCCTTTGCGGAAATAAAGGTCTTTGTCATCTTTACAGGCTTCAACTGAATTAATCTCGTTAGCACTTTTTAACATATCGTCTTTAAAGTTCTTCCATCCTTTTGAACGGAACATAGTTTCTAAAGAGCGATAGTATTTCTCAAGTTCTTGATTGGTCATTAACTGTTTCTCCTTAATGGACAGTTTTAATTAATTTATATAATATACTTAATGTATACTATAGGAATATTATAGCATACTTTTGGTGATATGTCAAGCATTATTTACGGTGTCTGGCTGTTTTCTTAGCAATCTTTTTAGGTTGTTTACTAACCTGTTTACCTGCTTTAGTGTCAGCACGTTTCTTACGTGTCGTAGCGGCATACTCTTTCTTAGTCAAAGCCTGACGAGCCTTCTTAGGTAGATAGCGTTCGCCTGTTGCTTTCTTACCTTGAGTGCTTGGTTTACCAGACTTAGTACCCCATTCTTCTTTAGTCCACTTCTTGAGGCTTTTCTGTGACTTCTTTAGTGGCATTACCTGTATCCTCCACCTTTAGCTTTGTACTCTTTAGCGAGCATCTGTGCTTTTCTAGCAGACCACTGTCCTGCCTTACCACCCTTAGAACCTGCTTTAATTCTATTAAATAAGTTCTTACGCATAGTAGGCTTAGTGTAGTTACCCGCTTTGTTTACTGTGGATTTCTTTTTAGCCGTAGGCATTAGTACTTGCCTTTAACTTTCTTTACTTTCTTACCTGACTTTGCCGCGGCTTTCTTAGCGGCAGTCTTACCTGCTTTAGTGTATGGGTACTTCTTTTTTCCTACCATTGGCATAATAGTTTCTCCTTACCATTTTGATTTATTCGCCCAGTAAGCCGCAGACATTTTGCCTTTGGCTATATTCTTGGCGTGTCTTGCTTTAAAAGATTTACGTCTTGCTTTTTCAGATGCAGTCTTAGGATTCTTACCTGCACCTGAAACTCCCTGTTGTCCATAGCGTATAGTCTTAACCTTGTCACCTTCTTTAGCTACAACTACGTGAGACTTAGTAGCATGATTAGGTGTACGCTTAGGTTTGTTATAGCCAGAGACTCCTGCTCTAGCTAGTCTTGGGTCTTTTTTTGCGGGCATTAGATTTCACCTCTGGGGATTTCAACGGGCGTTGCTTGAGTTCTTGGACCTCTGCTTCCAATTCCTCCAGTTTCTCGAATGTCTTGTCGAACGCCTTGTTGACCTGCTCCATTGCGTCTTGGAATTGGCGGGTTGTTATCATTTGTTTGTCCTTGTTCTTTAACAGCTACTTCACGTTCTTTTAGTAACTGCTCTGATATTTTAAGACGCTTCTGGAACTCTTTGTCATCAGCATCTCCTGCTTGTAAATTAGTTGTAACAGCCTTGATACGGTCAATCTCAAGTTCTTGTGGAACAACACTAGCTTCTGCCGCAAGTTTCTGCGCTCTAGCTTGCGATTCTGTAGCTTGACCTTGTAATGCCGCAGTCTGTGATGCTTGGAATGCCAACTGTGCTTGTTGAGCCTGTTGTTGTGCTTGCTGTGCTTGCTCGTCTGGTTGATTAGCTTGCTGTAAAGCCGCTACTAATTCTTCACGATTAGCTAAGTTCATGTTATCAACGATTGACATAATCAACTGCGAGTACATAGGACTATCTGGTTGCATAGTCTGTAGTAATTGTACGAGTTGTGTAACTTCATACTCACGGGCAATGATACCTAAGCTACTTGAAGTATGGAACTTGTAGTCTGCAACAGGATAACGCTCAGGGTTAAACTGCATATAACGGTGTGCGGCTTTAGTTACAAAAGGAATTAGGAATGACTCTTGGAAATTAATCAGGGTACGCTTGTGACGCTTAATAATAGCACCGAGGCTCATAGATACACCTGCGGCAGTTGACTCACCATTGATAGAACCTGCAATACCTGCTGAATCAATAGCACCTGTAGCCGTTTGTACCATCTTTTGTAACTCAGCGGCTTGTCCGAAGGTCATTTGACTTACATTACCAAAGTTAATTGGCTGTAATACTTCACTAGGGTTGCCATTAGTTAGGATAGTCTTACCCGCACGTACAGTAGGTTTAGCACCTCTAGGCATACGAGTAGCATCCATAGCCATCATAGGGTGTATAGTCAAAGCAAGAGCATCAATACGAGCGCGTAGTTCTGCGTCTAACGCCTTTTGAGAGTTATACCCTTTCTCACATACTCCTCTACCCCAGAAACGGCTAGGAACTACATCCCACGGGAATGCAACGACAGGTCTATCAGCCATCATATAAGGATTAGCTTCTGCTTTAAGAAGAGTACCTTCATTAGCTATAACTACTACAGCTTCTACGTAGTAACTATCAGATTCCTCGTCTAAACCTAAACTTTCCATTTCTTCTTCTTCACTAGTTGTACTAGCAGAGTCTAATAAATGACGAGGCACAAGACCATAATACTTAGTCAGGCGTACTTTATCATCTTCATAAACGGATAAATCTTTATCAGGTTCAATATCAAAGTCAGAAGCGGCTATACCTACTTCAACATCTTGATAAACACCCTGTTCTTGTAGTTGTTCTATTTGATGTGAAGAAACAAACTCATCTATCGCACAACCCAAAGCATCTTCTATAGATGTAGCTAGTGGGTCAATCAAAAAGTTTTGTGGCATTACTGGTCGTAGCTTAACGCAGGTCTTATCTACAATGTTGACACCAACTGCTGTTAGTTCACCACCCATAACAGGCTGTGTAGCAGGTTGAAACTCTTTTTCTTCGGCTAATACTACTTCAGCAACGCCTGTACCAAAGACTGCCGCGTTAATAAGACACTCGGCTACTCCTTTACGGACTTTATTTTTCTTAAAGTCTTTGTATAAAGTCTCTCTTAAAACAGCTATATCGCGTTTCTCTTGGTCTGTAACGTCATCCTCGATGTCAAACCATTTACCACGACCAAAGGTTGCTTCTTCTAGTTCCGCAACGGAAGACTCAACTGCTTGTTGTAGGGCAGGGGATATAATCTTAGAGCGTTCAGACTCTCTAGTCTTGTCTTCTGCCGCCCATTGCCCGCGCCACAAACGATAATATTCGTCAAATTGTTCGGAATAGTTAGAATCAAAATGATTACGCCAACCTTGACATTTATCATTGACCCATTCTTCTAGGCTTTGCTCTAGCGTAAAGTCTTCATTTCCCTCTATCATATTAGTACCCTGCGTAATCGTCTAAAAATTCAAAGTCATCTTCTTGGTAGGAAGACATATAGGATACATTAGCTAGTTGGTCTATATAAGCTAATGAATCAATTAAATCATCATGTACAAGTTTGTTTGGAAACTGAAATAGTTCGTCAAGGAACTCTGTATTCCAGTCACCTTTGTTAAGTGTTATCTTACCGTGTTCAAATCTACCTTGTAACGCCCAGACAATTCTGTCTGTCTTCTTTTTATTACCGTGTGTTAATTCATCTATTCTAAAAAATCTGTTGTTGGCTTTCATTTGGTCTGATATGTAGGGTAACACAGCGTTCTTTAACGCTCCTTTTTCAATTCCAACCGCCACTGGTTTATAGTCTCGGACAGCTTCAAAGATTTTTCTTGCAGTGGCTTCAACACCCCATCTGCCATGAATAATCTCAGCGACCCACCAACCTTCTTGGCTAACTTTGACAACCGAGATGGCAGTCTGGTCAAGGCGTTTTGTTTTAGTCGTTGCATTAGCCACATCAGCAAAGCCCGCCAAGTCGACTGCAATATAGTACTGACCTTCTTCAGGTTCGTCTTCACTAAATCTGACATAATCTTCTTTGAATAATTCACTACCTTGCGCCTCGAATGATGCCATGAACTCCTGTCGGAAACTGAATGCAGACATAGACTTCTTAGCCGCTTCAATCTCTTCAGGGTCTAGCAATGGATTGTCGTAACTTGTAAAGTGATAACCTACAAAGGTTTCATCTTCTGCAACACAAGCATACGTATATAAATCATAAAAGTGATTACGTCCCATTGGCGTACCAATGAACAACGCATCACCCTTTTGGTCAGCCAGCGCAGGACGTAGGATTTGTTCCCAGACCTCTGGCTTCATGTCAGCGTACTCATCCATAACTAGGAACTTAAGACTGACACCACGCATGGTTTCTGGTCTGTCCGCACCCTTGAGTGCTATGGTTGCACCGTTGACTAGCTTTATTTGTAAGTTATTAACATGACTAGAGGCTATGACGGGGTTGCCTATCTCCATCAAGACTTGCCACATAATGTCCCTAGCCTGACCCTGTGTAGGGGCAACGTAGAAGACATGACCACGTTCAGTCTGTAAAGCCCTGATGATTAGCATCCAGGCGGCTAACCTTGACTTACCTGTACGTCTACCTGCGGCTATGACCTTGAATCTAGTTTCATCTTCAAATACTTCTTGTTGCCACGGTAGCAACGAAACATTAAGTTCCGTCACTTAGTAAGTCCACATTACATAAGGGGTTGTATCGTCAGGATTGCGGATGTCAACATGAACAAAACTACGAGCAACTCCGATTCCCGTGAAACCCAACTTGATAGCCTCCTCAACGATTTTGAAACGCTGTAGACCGTTGTTGACTTTAATATCTGCGGCAATGCCTTGTGCATGAGTTCCTGCTTTAGTTTTTTTGGCTTCGATTGGGTGTGTTTTATCTCTGTATCCTGATGTGATTATAAATGGGAAACCGCAAGCCTCTCTAAGTTCATCTAATCTTTCAATCAACTTAGGACTTATTTCGTTATTGCCCGTGTACTGACAGGCAAACTCTTCTTCAGTAAAATACTTAGCCATCTATGATTTCCCCATCGTCAATGACATCTTCATTATTTGACACCACCGTGGTTTCCCCACCAACTCCAGTAATGTTAATCTGTATTGCTGACTTCCCTGCACCCTTAACAACATCATTCTCAAATACCGCTGTAGGTAATATTCTATCCATGACTAACTTCCATGCCGCGGCTTGATTCTTATGGTCATCGTTAAGTGCCGCATCGAATATTGATTCTAATACTTTACGAGACTTAGGGGATGACAACATCCTGCCTTTGTACTCGTTGATAATAGCGGCATCACCTTTCGGTCTACCTCTTGACAAACCAGTAGCACCTTTCTTTCTTGACACCATGTCTGATTTCTTTGGTCGCCCCCTCCTTTTCGGAGGATTCGTTTCGATAGTCAATGGACTCTCCTTAAGTTATCTTAAGTATCCTTAGGATAGCGTTTATATTTAACATTAATGATTAATAACTAAACACTACTTAAGTATACTTAAGGCTTTAAATTATTCTATACTATAAACATATTATAGCATACTTTAGTCTGAATGTCAAGTTATTTATTAGACCCGCAGTCAACTTTTTAGTTCCCCTTCCGTGACCTTTTTTATTGTATTGGTCATACATATCCCAGCCATTAGAATACTTAAGGTAATCAACAACTTAGAGTACAAACTAAGGTTAATTCTTTTTATTGAATATTAGCTTTTTTTGTGTACAGGGGGATACCACACAGCGCGTCATGCGCCCACGCGCCCCCCCGCCCCCTCGCGCGTACACACGTACACATACGGGCGCGTACCTGCGTACACCTGCGGATACCTGCGGGCGCGAGTGTGTGTGTCCATGCGGATACCCACAGGCGTACCTACGCGCACACACGCATACCCACACGCTACGCACACACACGTACACACACGCACACATACGCGCACAGCCACACACGGGCGCACGCGAGGAAATCCAGATTTGTCTAAAAATAATTTTAGGCTGTAGACCAGTCACCAAGCGGTAGTGACCCGATTGTATATTTTGGTCACTCGTTTTGGTGGAACATTGGTGAGGCATTTGGCAAGGTGTGAACCATCAAACAACGACAACGCCAACGGAGGCACACGTTATGAGAAAACTAGACTTATACAACAGATTCAAACAGGAGCAGTATAAAACAGACATTGAGGCTTTGAGATGGCGTATATGGGCAGTCAAGGCAGACAACGAGCAAGACCGCGACGACTACAACAAAATCGCAGAGCGAGACGAAAACGAGGCAATGGGTATTTTTAAGGCACAGAATGCTATTCTGCCAGATTACAAGGGCAAATTGAACGAGCAAACAGTTAACCTGTTAGAGAAATATTTAGACAAAAAAGATGAATATCACACACTTTTGGAGGTAGCAAAATGAGACAGATAGAAAAGCAAGTAGTAGGAGCATTCGTGCGCGGTGAAGATGCGCGTAAAGACAACACAGTCAGCGAAGGAGGCACGTTGTATTTACACGGCAATCCAATAGCCATGCGCGAAGGAAACAGGCTGTTTATTAGTCATGCAGGTTGGCAGACACGCACCACACAGAGCAGACTCAATGCCGTGTTGACCCTTGCGGATAAATGGTCTAGGGTCTACACTCGCAAAGGATTTATGCAACTAGACAGGGGAGAGTCAGACGTTGTCGAGATGTCGAGAGACTGGTATTTAGTAGATTAATAGGAGGAGTTGCAATATAGTTGGGTATTTGCTAAAGTACCCTTCTATATTGAAATTAAACCTAGCCTATAGGAGGCACAAAGCATGATAGTTTTTAAAAAATACATTAATAGCGAGTTTGGTTTGGAAGCAATAATTGCAGAGGGTGACGATAAACTAGCCTATAGAGTTATGTTTTGGGATACCGACGCAGATGCAATGGTTCATCAGATTTTAACAGAAAGCAATGAACGTGCGGAAAAATATGCATTAGATTTTGTAGGTGAAAATTTTGAGATGGAGGCAGTAGCATGAACAACGAGAGACTAGCAGACGAATTAAGAGGCAAGCACGTAGAGGACAGCTTGTTCGATGCCTCTTGTAGATTGGAGCAGTTACGTAAGCGGTGCGATGAGTCATTACAGGACGATATATTTGACTTTGAGCAACGCCTTGACAACCTCCGCGAGGAGATAAAAGATTATGCCCTGTGGTTGGGCGAGGAGGACGAATGACATATTACACAATTTGGGTCGGAGGTTTAGAGGTCAACAGGTACTATCTAAAGACACGCGCTGAGGCTGAAGATATAGCGGAGATTTGGCGTAACATTGGACATGATGACGTAGCCATCGAGGAGGTAGAGGCTTGATGCGTAAACTGTGGCGATTGTGGGCGTTGTCTCTCGGTGAGAAACTGGGGGACAACAACAGAGAGGCAGATATAGTTGCATTTATGCGGTCTGCTGTGGTATTATTAAACTTGGTAACGTGCCTGTTTATTATTGCGGGCGTGGTTCATAACTGGTGAGGTAATAATATGAGTAGAGACTATCAAGAGCAAGCACAGCTTGAAACACTGGCAGACAAGCAGTATAATTTGCAGGATTACTGGCAGGAGTTGACAGACTACGAGCGAGGCGAGTATGATGGGTTGAGTGGGTTCAACTGTGACCCAAGCGAGAGCGAGGAATATCAACGAGGATTTGCGGACGGGTACGAGTACGCACAGATTATAGGAGCAAGTATAAATGGGTAGAGAATATTGCAGGGTTGATGATGACCCAAGTTATGACTACAGCGATTATGTAGAGCAGAAAGGATACTACAAGCCGTATGACGACAACGAAGACTACGACGAGGAGGTCGAGCAAGATGATTAATACAACTATATTTAACAGGCTGTTTACAGTCGAACTACGCAACGGAGTAGGTGTCGACCTAGAATTTGTTGACAGTCGACCAGTATGGGTAATTAACAGCGAGACGGAGGAACACAGCACAATGCCCTTTGAGGGCGTGGTGATTATGCTACCATTCCTAGTGATTACATACGGCAGACCATACAAGGAGATTGAAGATGAGTAGATGTAAAGCCTGTGACGTTATACTGACCGAGGCAGAGTTACGCAAGAAAGACAGAGTGACTGACGAATTTATCGACCTATGTTCAGATTGCCATTCGGCATCTGACGAGGCGATAGAGGAGAACTGGTCAACGACAGATGAACGTGGTATAATAAGGAGTAACAATTAATTTATAAACATAGTTGCAACAGCAAGTGATACATGATATAATATACTTAGATACTTTAGTTTTTAACATTAAAGATAAATTCTAAAGTATTCTTAAGTAATCTTTTTTAACTTTATAAGGTAAATTACTATGGCAGTATTAGAAGGAAATGTAGCGTTCGCAAACCTTGACGAACACGAAGAATATCAGGGTCAATCAACTGGGAAGTATTCCCTAGTCCTATCGCTAGAACCTGCTGACGCAGATACACTAGCCAACAAGGGTGTCAAGCTACGCGAGTATGAAGGTACTCCACAGCGTAAGTTCAGCACTAAGTATGAAGTGCCGATGTTTGATGCAGATGGTAATGAGTTCAGCGGTCGATTGACCAGAGGCTCAAAGGTTCGGGTCAAGTACGCAGAGGGTAAACCTCACCCCGTACATGGTACGTCAACCTACCTGTCAGCAATCAAGGTCATTGAACTAGCCGAAGCTACCGAAGGTGGTGGTGATTTCTAATGACTGACTCTCACTTTGTCAGACATGAGCCATGCCCTTCGTGTGGCTCAAAGAACAACTTGGCGAGGTACTCCGATGGTCATGCCGTCTGCTTTACAGGCGGTTGTGACCACTACGAGAGAGGTGATGGTCAAGTTATTGAGAGTAAACCTAAAGCGAACAGGACATTAGAGATGACAGGTGTTATAGCATCAATCCCAGACAGACGTATCTCAGAGGCAACGTGCAAGAAGTTCGGTGTCACTGTTGAGTACGATACAGCAGGGAAGATAAGCAAGCACCACTACCCATACTTTGACAAGGACACAGGCGCACAGACAGGGAACAAGTCACGCATCGTAGAGAACAAAGCATTCTATGCTAGTGGTACGTTCGACAACGTAGGTCTGTTTGGTCAGCAAGCATTCAAAGGTGGTGGTAAATACATAACAGTAGTAGAAGGAGAAGCTGACGCACTAGCAGTATCGGAGATGTTTGACGGCAAATGGGCTGTCGTATCTATTCGGTCAGGTGCATCAGGCGCAGTCAAAGACATCAAGGCAAACTTGGAATGGCTTGAGTCGTTTGAGAATGTGGTCATCTGTTTCGACAGTGACACAGCGGGTCAGGAAGCATCTCGCTCGGTGTTGGATTTGTTTACACCTAACAAAGCGAAGAACGTAAAGTTACCTGCAAAGGACGCAGGTGAAATGCTGAAGGAACGTAACGTGCAAGGGTTCATCAAGGAGTGGTGGAATGCAAAGACGTATCAACCTGATGGCATCATCTCAGGACTTGATACTTGGGAGTCGATTGTGGCACAGGAAGAAGTCAAGTCGATACCATATCCGTGGACTTGTCTTAACGACCTGACCTACGGATTCAGGGAACGAGAACTTGTAACCATCACTAGTGGTTCAGGTATGGGTAAGTCACAGATTGTCAGAGAGTTGGAACACTACTTACTAGGTGCAACAGATGACAACATCGGCATACTCGCGTTGGAGGAGGACATACCCAAGACTGCTCTCGGTATTATGAGCATCGAGGCTAACCAAACTCTACACCTGAGTCGTGAGTTCGACAGGGATACCAAGAAGATATTTTGGGACAAGACCTTAGGTACAGGACGTATCTTTATGTTTGACCATTGGGGTTCAACCAATGAGGATAACTTACTAAGTCGCATTAGGTATATGGCGAAAGGTCTTGATTGTAAATGGATTATTCTTGACCACTTGAGTATTGTTGTGAGTGACCAAGAGAATGGTGACGAGCGTAAAGCCATTGACGGCATTATGACTAAGCTACGACAGTTAGTACAGGAGACAGGCGTTGGTTTGTTTTTAGTGTCACACCTACGCAGACCATCAGGCAAAGCACACGAAGATGGTGGACAGATTAGCCTAGCAGAGTTACGTGGCTCGGCATCTATCGCACAGCTATCCGACATGGTGATTGGTTTGGAACGTGACCAACAGAACGCAGACGCAAAGGTACGCAACACGACTACAGTTCGTGTACTTAAGAATAGGTTTGCAGGACTAACAGGACCTGCTTGTTACCTATACTATGACAAAGATACAGGACGTATGGTTGAAACATCATGCCCTGTTGCTGACGATAAGCAGGAGTTCTAGTGAAGCAGATAGTTTTTGATATAGAAGCTAACGGACTAAAGCCTACAAAGGTTTGGGTAATCGTTGCTTGTGACCTATCAAACCAAGAGACAACTGTATTCTCTGGCGATACGTTACAGGACTTCAATACTTATATCAAAGACGCTGAGGTCATCGGTCATAACATCATTGGCTATGACGTACCAGTTCTTGAACGCTTACTAGGCACAGACTTTAGCAGTTGCAAGATTACAGATACATTAGTATTGTCACGACTCACTGACCCATCACGGGAAGGCGGTCACTCATTAGATAACTGGGGACAGCGTTTAGGTTTCCCGAAAGGAGAACACAATGATTGGGATACGTATTCGCAAGACATGGTGGAGTATTGTAAGCAAGATGTGTTGGTTAATGTCAAAGTTTACTACGCGCTACAAACCGTACTGGCTAACTTTGGAAGCGAAAGCATTGACCTTGAACACAGAGTACAAACTATTGTTAATCATCAAACAGACACAGGATGGATGCTAGACCAAGAACACGCATTCGTTTTATTAGCTAAATTAAAGGAGAAGAAATATGAACTTGAAGACATGGTACATGAGAAATTCATACCACTACCTACATATATTAAACAAGTCACCCCGAAGTATAAAAAAGATGGCTCGTTATCTGTGGTCGGCTTACGCTTCGCGGGTGAATACTGGCGGGATTATGTACAGACGTTCTCGCGCATAGATTATCCAGAGTTTAACTTGGGTTCTCGTCAGCAGATAGGACGATACCTACAGTACTTTGGTTGGAAGCCAGATAAGTTTACAGAGAAGGGTCAAGCTATTGTTGACGAGTCAGTGTTATCAAAAGTAACCGACATACCTGAGGCATCTATGATTGCTGAATACCTAATGGTTCAGAAGCGTATTGCTCAGATACAGAGTTGGTTGGATGCTGTTGAGGACGATGGTAGGGTACACGGATATGTAAACTCTAATGGTGCAGTGACTGGACGCATGACGCACTCTAGTCCTAACCTAGCACAAGTACCTAGTTCAAGTGCGCCTTATGGTACAGATTGTAGAGCCTGTTGGACATCACCCAAAGGCTACAAGATTGTAGGCATGGACGCATCAGGACTTGAGTTACGAATGCTTGCACACTATATGAAGGATGAGGCATATACAAATGAAATACTCACTGGAGACATTCATACAGCAAACCAACTTGCTAGTGGTGTTGACACACGAAGTCAAGCAAAGACTTTCATCTATGCGTTCCTCTATGGAGCAGGAGATGCAAAAATCGGAAGTATCGTTGGAGGAACTGCTAGAGATGGTAAGCGACTTAAGGAGAAGTTCCTTACAAACACGCCATCTCTTAGAGACTTACGAGAAAGAGTTAGCGTGGCATCTCGAAGAGGTTATGTTCGAGGACTGGACGGGCGAAGGGTCGCAGTACGCTCAGAACACTCGGCACTAAATACATTGTTACAGTCAGCAGGTGCTATAGTTATGAAGAAGGTACTCTGTTTGCTTGACGAGTACGCAACCATCTGGGGTCTTGACTACAAGTTTGTTGGTAATATCCATGATGAGATACAGACAGAGGTTAAAGAAGAGCAGGTAGATACATTCGGTAGGCTTGCTGTTTCCTGTATGGAAGCATCAGGTCACCACTTTAATCTTAACTGCCCACTTGCGGGCGAATATCAGATAGGAGATAACTGGAGTGAAACCCACTAAAGAAGATAGAAAGAAGTTTGACCTCGACTTACAGTATGGAGAAGTCAGGGAAGACAGGGTGGCTGAGATGCTACAGGACAAAAAGATAGAGGTTAAGTCTGAGAAAGACTTGTGGCAGAAGACAGGCAACATCTGCATCGAGTATGAGTCATGGGGTAAGCCGTCAGGCATCGAGGCTACTGAGTCGGACTACTGGTTTCATAACCTCTGCATTGGTGACGAAGAGTACTGTACCTTAGTGTTCAAGACACCTGTATTAAAGAAGATAGTAAACAAACTTGATACGTTCAGAAGTGTATCAGGTGGTGACCACAACGCAAGCCGTATGCACTTGGTCAATCTACGTAAGCTATTCTCAACCGATGTCATCAAAGCATTCAAGGAGATAGATAATGAAGAAGACAATACACACATTAGTTAATGACATCTATCGGCTGATGGAGACAAAAGAGGCAGAAGAATCTGTTGATGTAGAAGCAGAGATTGAGAAGTTTGGTGAGAACATGAAGACTCTAATGCGTACTGAGTTTGGACGTAAACGTATTAGAGATAGCCGAACCTTGCGCCTGTCAAACATTGGTCGAGACGATAGAGTTCTATGGAATGTTGTCAATGGTACTGAGAAGGAAGCTATACAACCTGCTACTTACATTAAGTTTATGTATGGTCACTTGATTGAAGAGATGTTACTATTCCTAACTAGAATGGCAGGACATTCAGTAACTGATGAACAGAAGGTATGCGAAGTAGAAGGTATCAAAGGTCACATGGATTGTAAGATTGACGGTATAGTTATTGATGTTAAGTCCGCTAGTTCCTTCGGGTTCAAGAAGTTTAAGGATGGTACACTAGCAATGGACGATGCCTTTGGTTATGTTGACCAGATTAAAGCATACGCTCACGCCTGTGGTGAGACTGAGTTCGGTTGGTTAGCTATGGACAAAGCCAACGGTCATCTCGCTGTACTTAAGTATGACCTAGAGGATACGCAAGCCCCTATCTACAAGTACATTAAGGGGGACATTAGAGAGCGTATACGCCATGTAAAAAAGCTAGTAGGTTTGTCCGAGCCAGAAACCTTTTGCTCAGACTCTGTACCAGACGGGAAATCTGGCAATATAAAGTTGGGTATAAAATGCTCGTACTGTCAATACAAAAAGCATTGCTATCCAGAGGTAAGAAAGTTTGCCTATTCCTACGGTCCAAAGTTCTTGATAAAAGTAGAGAACGAACCAAAGGTAATGGAGGTGGACATTGAGTAAACAAAAGAGTGGTAAGTTTAGGTCAGCGTTAGAGAAGGAGTTTTCTAAAGAGGTTAAACGTAAGGGATTTAAGTATGAACCATACGGTGTACCTTACACAGTACACAGGACTTATATGCCAGACTTCGTACACGAAGAAAAGAAAGTCATGGTGGAAGTAAAAGGTTTCTTTCGTGTAGGAGACACCTTGAAATATAAGTCAATACGTGATACAATATTAGAAGATGGTTGGGAATTAGTATTCTTACTGTCCAACGAACATAAGAAGGTACGTAAAGGCGGTAAGATTACAATGGGTCAATGGTGCGATAAGGAAGGTATGAAGCACTACACACTCAGCACAGCACAAGAACTTGTTAAATATGTTGAAGGAAAAAAATAATGTCACATACATAGGAGGAACTCAAGGAAGCAGTAGCAAGGGACTACGATGCAGTGTTAGTTCTTGAGACTTTAGACATCTCAGTTGAGGACTTGCTAGAGGCTTTCGAAGATAGATTAATTAGGAACAGAGACTTATTTACGGAGGACGATTATGAACATTGATGACGATATTAAAGAACGAGATATGTACGACAACAATCCTGATTCGCCTCATTATGGTGAGATAATAGGAATGGCTGATATTGTAGCTGAGATTGAAGCTGAGAAAAAGAAATACGAGAAGCTGAAAAGAAGAAAGCTATTAAGGAGTTTAAACAATGAGTATTGATGACGCAACCCCTGCTGATTGGGATGCACTACGGGACAAACACCCGACACTAGTAAAGAAGTATGAGGATTTTGTAAACAGTCCACCACATTACAACTACGGTAAGATAGAATGTATCGAAGCCATAGAAGAGTCTATGACACCAGACGCATTCAAAGGTTATCTCAAGGGCAATACTATGAAGTACCTGTGGAGATACGAGCGTAAGGGTAAAGGACTAGAGGATTTGCGTAAAGCACAGTGGTACTTGAACAAACTTATAAAGGAGGTAGACAATGAAAGGGCAGACGGATTACGGTAAAGGGTCAGGACGTAGACCCACCAAAGATGCCGAACAGTTTGCAAATAATTGGGATGCTATCTTTAAGAAACAAAAACCCAAAGAACAGAAACCAAAGGATAAGGAAGAAAAGAAATGAATCAGTACCAAGAGTTTATACACAAGTCCCGATACGCACGTTGGCTACCTGAAGAAGGCAGACGAGAGCGATGGGATGAGACAGTCAATAGATACGTAGACTTCTGGAAGGAACGTGGTCAGATAAACGAGAAGACAGCACTACAGTTGTTCAATGCTATCCATAACCTAGACGTAATGCCTAGTATGCGTTGTATGATGACAGCAGGTGAAGCGTTAGACAAGGACAACGTAGCAGGGTTTAACTGTAGCTATCTACACATTGACTCACCTCGTAGCTTTGATGAACTTATGTACGTCCTTATGTGTGGTACTGGTGTAGGCTTTAGTGTGGAACGTAACTTCATCACCAAACTACCTGTCATCGCTGAGTCATTCCATGAGACTGACAGTACCATCGTAGTAGCTGACAGCAAGATTGGATGGGCTAGTGCATTCCGTGAGTTGATTGCTATGCTGTATGCAGGTAAGATACCTAAGTGGGATATGCACAAGGTACGCCCATCAGGTGCTAGACTTAAGACATTCGGTGGTCGTGCTAGTGGTGCAGAACCTCTTGAGGATTTGTTTAACTTCTGTGTAGGTATATTCCAGAAGGCATCAGGACGCAAGCTAACTAGTATTGAGTGTCACGATGTTGTATGTAAGATTGCAGACATTGTAGTTGTCGGTGGTGTACGCAGGTCAGCATTGATTAGTTTGTCAAACCTATCAGACCCGCGTATGGCTAAGGCTAAGTCTGGTCAGTGGTGGATGGATGAAGGACAACGCAGACTAGCTAACAACAGCGTAGCGTACACAGAGAAGCCAGACTTTGAATCATTCCTTACTGAGATGCACACCATGTACGACAGTAAGGCAGGAGAGCGTGGTATCTTTAGTCGTGTGGCGGCACAGAAGATAGCCGCTAAGAACGGACGGAGAGACTCTGAGCAGGACTTTGGAACTAACCCTTGCTCTGAGATTATCCTACGCAGTAATCAGTTCTGTAACCTATCTGAGGTCGTTATACGAGCAGACGATGACCTCGTTAGTCTTAAAAAGAAAGTTGAAGTAGCTTCCATTATCGGAACTCTACAGGCTACCTTGACTGACTTCCGCTACCTACGCAACGTATGGAAAAAGAATACAGAAGAAGAAGCACTACTAGGTGTTAGCTTGACAGGTATATGTGACCACGAATTACTAGGTACAGATTCACCAGACCTAGAGAAGTGGCTAACGGAGATGAGAGATGTTGCTATTAAAACTAATAAAGAATGGGCTGAGAAACTTGGCATCAATCAGTCTACAGCTATTACTTGTGTTAAGCCAAGCGGTACTGTGTCTCAGCTTGTTGATTCTGCTAGTGGCATACATCCCCGTTTTTCTAAGCATTATATTCGTAGAGTGCGTTCAGACAAGAAAGACCCGCTTGCTCAGTACATGACAGCCGCAGGTTTCCCTGTAGAAGATGACGTAATGAGTAAGTCTTCATTGGTCTTTGGCTTTCCAATCAAGTCACCTGACAGCAGTACCACAGTAAAGCAGGTAGGTGCTATGGAACAGCTAAGAGTCTGGAAGAAGTACCAAGATTACTGGTGCGAACATAAGCCAAGTGTCACTGTTTATTATACAGATAGTGAGTTCCTGCAAATAGCACAGTGGATATGGGATAACTTTGATTCGGTTAGTGGTATTAGTTTGTTGCCAGTTAGTGACCATGTGTATCAGCAAGCCCCGTATGAGGACATAACCGCTGAGAAGTATGAGGAGTTACTTGCGGCTATGCCAGTTGATATTGATTGGGATGACCTAGAGAACTTTGAGAAGGAGGACAACACCACAGGTTCTCAGGAACTAGCGTGTGTCGGAGGAGCGTGTGAAATAACATAGGTAAAACTAAGGGGGCGCAATGCCCCCTTTTGTTATTCATCATCTGACATTGCTTCTGCTGTACCATATCCTAGCATACCAGTACCGACTACCGCAGTTCCCTGTAGTTTTCTTTTAGCGGCTAATGCTCTTCTTCGGTCAGCCTGAGTTACCGCAGGTTTGGAATTGCGTAACGCTCTCTTAGTGTATGCTTCGGGTCGTTCTCCTTTCTTACGAGGAACGTCTGTCATATCTTCTGTTTTCTTTAAAGCCTTCTCTACGTTTTCTTTTGTTGCTCTGGTTTTAATTTGTTCGCTATCCCACTTGGTTTTTGTTTTGTAGGAGTTCTTTATAATAGGGGATGTTGTTATAAGACCATGACCCCCTATTGGGTTCTGTCCAAACATATCGTGACCGTCACTCAACATAGAATACATCTCTTCTTTCTTAGGGTCAACCACAACAAAAGAGTTCATTCCTCCTAGTTCCTGCTGACCAGAAATGTACGACTGCTGAGTAACAAGGTATCCGTCAGGTTTCTTTATATCTGTAATGTTTCTAGCACTGACGGTATTCCCTGCTTCATCAGATACACGCGCCATCTTTATTGCTTTTGCGTTCACTAGCTTATTGAACGTATCGAGTACTTGTTTCTGTGATTTCTGTATTGGTCTACCTGCCGCTTGTTTTGCCCTAGCCGCTAAGAGTACACTCAACATATCACTTGGCTGATAGTCCCCTGCACCTGCACGTTTCATTATCTGATACGCTCTGGTATCTAATGTAGAAGCTATCTGCATAAACTCAACCATGTCAGTACCATCTAGCTTTTCAACAGGAGGTTTCTTAGCCATGCTACGATTCTTGTTTAGAACCTTTAAGTAATCGTCTGTTGCCTTGCCATTTAACGCTCTATTAATAGGCGCACTTGTTGGCGCACCCCCTGCGGCTTCTCTATACCCTGCATTTTTTATAGCTGACGGGTCTTTAATTTGAAACTCCATCTTAGCTTTAGGGTCTTTAATGTGCGGTCCTTTAGTCAAATGATTCATTGCTCTATTAACAATAGACTCTGGAATCTCGTCACCTTCTCTAAATCCTTGACCAATACCTTTAGATAATCTTGAGGTATCTTCCATAGGAATACGCGAGTCTAAAAACTTAAGACCAACAATGCCTTCTTCAAGTACATTGCCCTCGGTATTCGGTAGCTGACGATTAATAGAGATAGCTGTTAGGTCTGCGTCTTGTCCCTTATCGCTAATCCAATCGTCAACCTTGTTGTCAGAGATACCTTGAACTCTACGTTTGGCTACAGCCTGTGGGTCTATACTCTCACGTACTGCGGCAGGAGTAGACTTGACAAACTCTTTACCAAAGTTATACATACTTTTTATAGGATTACCTGAATAAAAATCAGGGATGTGTGTTGGCGTATTCTGTGCTATTTTGTTTACTAAGCTACCCACACCTTTAGTAATAGGACGTATACCTGCGCCTAGAAAAGGAATAGCACCTAACGCAGACAACATACCCATGCCAGTCCTGCCTTCCTCGAAGTAATCCTTTGCTTCTTTAGCCGCTATTGCTTCTCCTGTCAAAGGAGCAACGCTCAGTAAACCGTAACCCAGTTCACCTGCTTGCTTTAATTGGTCGTCAGCTTCTCTACGCACAGACGGGTTGTACTTTCTTCTACGTTCAGCCATTAAAAATCATCCTCATCCAGACGTTCGTTAAATCTTTCAGCACCACCGCCAAGCCAGTTGTACAGTACACGACCAACTACAGGTATTCCGTTAAGTGCTTTACCGTAGTCAGGGTCATCTTCAAAAGGTTCTTTAACAAGAGTAGTAACAGCTTCTACATAAGGCGCGGCAGGGGTTACATACATAGCCGCCCCCTCTATTATCTTACCTTGCTTTAGGTATCTATCATATACGTATTCGTTCATTCCGTATACGCCTAGCAAAGACCACAACGCTCTGTCGGGTATATCTTCAGGACGTACCTCACGACCTAGCAGTATGTCTTTAACAGTGGAAGTACCCACGTTTGCTGTTGTCAAGTATCCTGCTAACAGTGCGGCATTCTTACTTGCCTGTACTTTACTACCTTTAGACCACTCACCTACTACTCTGTTACGTACCAAGTCAATCTGCTTCAAGGTAAATGACTTAAGCATATACGCAAGCCTACCATTCTTAGCATTCAAGTATCCTTCTGGCATTTCGATAAGCGATATAGGCTGTACTTCTGATAGTTCATTGAACGCCCACAGTTTAATATTTTCAGTAACGTCACCGCTTTTTATGTCAGCAATAAAAGAATCAGTCTCATCGCCCATAACTTTCTGTACTTCTCTACGTAGCTTTGCTTCACCTTTAGGATTCTTAACTAAGTTACGTGCGCGTTTCAACGAAGCATTGATTAATGTTTCTTTACTTAATCTATCAATAGCTTTAAACGCAACACCACCCATTAGTTTGTCAAGAAGTTTTGCAACCTTTCTGTTGTCACCTAATGCTAACTCTTTTGTAATTAAATCGTCAATACCTAAGTCTACAATCTTAATATCTTTTGTACCGAACATAGCTGATATTGTGTTTCTAAATCCTTTTAGAGAAGCAGTAACACCGATGTCACCTAGCTGTATCATTGCTGTGATAGGGTTAGCAATAGTACTCATATAGCCTAAGTCACGTACCAGTTTACCACCTGCTGATGGGCTTTGCTCACCACCAATAAACCTAGCTGACAACAACTCTTCTAGTTCTAGCTGTCTAGCTTTGTCAAGACCACCGTCTTCCATTAAGTCTCTAGTAAGCTGACCAATAGATGTTTGGGTATCAAATTGTTTAGCACTGTCGTCTATAGCAGAACGACCAAAAAACTTTCTTCTTTCAATGTCGTGTACTGCGTTGCGTATATACATAGCTAAAGATTCATCAGCGTTTGCATAGGAATCCATGCTTAAGTTATTAACTTTATCTATCTCACGTTGTTTTGCATAGCGTGGTTTAAAGCCATCTTTTGTTTGACGATAACCACGTAACGCTAAGTCTAAAACTTTAGACCTTTCTTCGTCAGTCAAATTACTTACGCTTGTCTTTTTACTTTTAGCGTATGCTTCTAGTTGTTCATCTAGTATGCCTCGCTCTTTAAGACCCAAAGATGCACGTAGTCCATCATAGTCCTTGACATTACGTGGGAAATAGTTTGCTAGTTTTTCAAAGCTATGCCCAGATTCTTGCAACTCTGTACCTAGTTCATCTAATAAAGGCTTGACATTGTTTCTAAATGCTGAAGCTAAAGAAGGAGACACCTGCTCCATTAATCCTTCAGCCGCATCAAAGTTACCGTTGTATAAATGTTTAGAAACCTGCACCTGTATTCCTTGAGGTACACTTTTAAATCCTTTAAAGAAAGGCTCAACTCTTTTAGACAACTCGGCTGTACGGCTGTGTATATTAAACTCAAACCTACGCAATCTGTTTTTAACTGGTTGAGATATGTTGCCAATACGTGTAGATAATGCACCTAGATATTTGTCAAGACCTTTACTGTACTGACGGGACACCGCTGAGTCTCTAGTAATAGCTTTGTTAATAGCCTTCTCTGCTTGTGTTTTATCTAAAGGTATTCTTATTTTAGTGTCTGCTCTTTTAGCCGCTATCTCAACTTTAACAGGATTAATCTTTGCGTCAGTAAGTGCTTGGTTAATACCACGGGTTGTACCGCCTCTAGCCATGTGGCTGTCAATAACACCCTGCGCTTGTTCTACAAGTTTTTTAGCACCTTTATCTTTAACTACGTTGACACCTTTAACTATTGCAGTAGGAAGCACAGCACCAAACGTAGCCGATATTGCTACGTCCGTAGGATTTACTTCGCCCTTTTGCGTGTACTGTTCAAGTGCTGTACTACCACCCGCGATAGTAGCACCTGTTGCCGCTATAGTTTTGTAACCACCTAGAAAAGGAATAGCAGTAGTTGGGTCAGCAATTTGACTTGCAATCTGACCTACTGTACGCGCACCTGAGTTTTCATTTGGGTCAAAGAACTGACCATAGTCGTGCTGTAGGTCGCGTTCTTTCTTTCTAATAATCATTTCTCTACGTTCTTCTGGAGATGCTTCCGTGTACCCTTCACCGTAAAGTTCAGTAGGAGACTCATAACTTATAGCACTAAAGTCGTTCTTACTAAAGTCTATGTTTATTTCACCAATAGGTAAAACACTTTCTAACCAGATACCTGCATTTTCTGTAATGCTGTTGCCTTCACTAAAGCCGTACTTAAATTGTACCCAAGCATCATCTGTACTTGCACGATAAATCTCATTGTCATAGAATCTATCGCCCGCTTTAATATCGTTTTCTTGTAAGTATGTATTATTATTAATATCTTCTTGAGTAATGACACGACCTTGTGTAACAGCGTCCTCTGGTTTAGAAAACACTCTAGTTATTTCACCTGTTTCTTCGTCCCACAAATCACCAGAAAGAATACCGTTTTTCATTAAGTATTCATTTGATTGTATTTCTGCAAGCGTTATTGGTCTACCTGAAAATTCAGAAGTAGGAACAGACTCAGTTGTTTCTTGCTCTCTTTTTTGTGCCAGTTCTTTAGCACGTTTCATACGAGGACTAGCCATATTAGAATCCTACCTTACTTGATTAATTTTTGCACCTGTCATTCCAGAAGAACTGTTAGAGTTGCTTTGTTGCTGTGCTGACTCTGGTTGTTGCTCTATACCATACTGACGTACAGCTTCCAGTAACGCGCCTTCTCTGCCTATTTCAGGATAGTTAGTGTACAAATCTTCAGCATTATAGTATATACGTAGCTTATCGTCCTTTCTTATTTTACCGAACAACGGGGTGTCCAGACCTGCGTCTTCTAATTGCTTTTCACTGATGCTATCTAAGTAAAGGTCGTATTGTTTTACTTCTCCTTTAGTTAAACTAGATGTTTTAACAGAAGTACCTCGGTCACTTCTTAGCAATACTTCTTGAGCCTTAGTTACTGACCCACCATTTAAAACAAAGTCTTCAACAACTGTATTGCCTTGTTGTCTAGCTAGTTTAATTACTGCTTCTTTTTGTGCTTCTTGTTGTGCAATAGCCTGTGCTTTTTGCAGAGTAACTACTGACCCTTTTAAATCACCAGTTGCTCGTTGTGCTTGAGCAAGTTTTTGTAATCCCTCAGCAGTGTTTAAATCTAAAGAAGCCAATGCTTTAGCTTGTCTAGCTTCAGGGGTTTCTTCGCCTCTTAAACGATAACCCACGTTACGCATATTTTCAACATTTCTATTCATTTGATTTAACATTCCTGAACCAAAACCTGTCTGTTGCACAGGGGCAGGTCGAGAGGGTATGCCTGTTAAGAATCCCGCTAAATCACCTTTTGGTATTTGTGACATAATTTTCTCCTATTAACCGTAGAACAAACTAAAGTAACCTGCGTCTCTTGCGGCTTTTGCATCTAATTCAAGACCAAGCATTTTAGTATACGGGTCTACATATTTCTGGCTAATGTCGCTAAACAAACCTGCGCCTGTACGTCTACCTAAGTCAGCTATCTGCGCTACGTTTGTACCTGCACCTAGCAAGCCTAATGCTTGAGCCTGTGGTGTATAAGCACCTGCAAGCATTGATGTACCCATGTCGGTGTACTGTCCTAGTTCTTGCATGGACTGTCCCCTAGCCGCGAGGTTAGCCTTAAGCATATTTTCTTGTATGGCTTGTTCTTGTGCTAACATTTCAGGATTAGCACCACCGTATGCCGCTGAACTTACGCCCATACGCCCTTGATTAAACATACGTTGCTCTAGTGCTAGACGCTGACGTTGTTCTTCTGGTTGCTGTATGGCTCTCATCTGGTTGTACAGTTCTTCTTGTGCTACAGCAGGGTCAGCCATTGCACGATTAAACGCACCCCCTGCACCGCCTAATAAACCCGCAGATAATGCACGTTCTTCTTCGGTTGTTGTTAGATTAACACTACCATCAGGACCAACAGTAGCCCCACCTAAAGTAGACGTAACTGTATACGGTTGGAAATTAGCCATTCCTGCGGCTTCTAGTCCTATAGTTCTACCGTCTGCCTGTAAGTCATCTTGCATTTGTTGAACACGCTTAACAGCTTCTTCGCTCATATAGCCTGATGCCGCGCCTTCAACTAAATCTTGTGCATCTATACCCATTTCATATTCTCCTATTTAGCAACCCAGCCAGTGTTGCCGTTTGTGCCTGTTTCTTTAACATACAGGCTAGTACCTGTACCCCCGTCTGTTCTTAAAAAGAGTGAACCAACTGGCGCACCTACGTTTCCTTCTGGAGTTCCTGTGCCTACAACAATGTTAGCTAGATGATTTCCGTTTTTAAATTTTAAACTATCTAGCGTAAAGGAATGCGACTCGGCATCATTCAATAACATTTGAAATGTATTAGAACCTGCTGAACCTATTTTAACAGGAGTATCCGCAGTATCTCCTTTAAACGCTACGTATGCTCCTGCGTTTGCAGTGGCTGATGTGTTTTCTATTTGAAAAACAGAACCAAAAGCTACGTCAGTTGCGCTTGTATATTTAAGTATTCCTGTACCTGCATCTTTTAAAATAGAATCAGTACCATCATGGAATATCTCAAGACCATCCCCAGACGTACCAAACTTTGCTTTAACATTATCATTAAAGGTTAAATGTGCAGGAGTGCTACCTCCTTGTAAAGTACTTGGACCATTATTCGATACAACCCTTGTTGTTAAGTCTAACACTGTAGCTACTGTAGAATTAAAAGATGCTTGTGATGCTTTTAAATCTACATCTGATTGGTCAGCTTTACTAGCAATCGCTGAAGCAATAGCCGCATACTCTGTTGCGTGTTCTGACGCTCTAACTCGTTTGTTGGTATCGCCTGTCGTAAGAGCGTCTTTCTCACTCCAGTTAGCCTGTACAGTATAATCGCTCATTAGATAAGTCTCCCAGTTAAAGCGTGTATATCCATTTGTTGTATTGAATATGAAGCATCGTTAATAAGTGTTTCAATGCCTACAGTAGCTACAGTTCCACTACCGCTTGCATTGACTGTTGGTTGGTGTATGTCTACAGATATTCCATATTCTGACTCAATGTATTCAAAAGCAGTACCCGAAGATGTGTACTCAGCTACAGGTGATTGCTCTACGTCATTTTGAAATACAGATATATCAAAGTTCTTACTATAGTCATACGCCCAGTTTAAAGTTGTTGTTGCAGAAGCGTTACCGATTACAGTAAGATTAAACTTTCTTAAAAACTTTAGGTTAGATGGAGAACCAAAGTCCATAGGATTTGTAAAGTATCTTAAGTTATAAGGTACTCCGTTGTCTAGGAAACCTGTGTACTTAAACAAACCTTTGTCAGTAGCTAGTATTATGTCTTGGTTTCTACGAACAAAACCATCTTTAATTTTAATACCTGACCAAGTAGTAACTCTTTGTGAACCATCTTCTAAAGCAGTTCTCATGTCAAAACAATATGTTTTATTTAACTCAGGTAAAAACAAAAGATAGAATGCTTCTTTTGCAGAGTACACTGAAGATATATTAGTAGCATGACCAATAACATCATTAAGTAAATCAGTTCTTACGTTCTTACTGATGTCTCGCATGGGTAAAGATTTTTCTTGTACTACTCTACCCATTGAACGTAAGCCTGTGTCTGATAAGAATATTACATCAGTACCTGTGTTTTGTACAGAGTCTCTAGCCGTACAGCCAACACCTATAACAGTATCTTGTAAAGACATAGTAGTAGGGTCACTAGCACCTTTGTATATAATAATACATTTCTTACATAAAATAAATAAGAAGTCATTGTGTGCCGCAAGTGCTACTACTTCATCGTGACCGTTAGGAAATACTGTAGACAGGTTAATAGTACCTGCTGATGAATTAGTATCTTGAGTGTCCCACGCATCCCCTATTAACAAGTCCGACCAATGTATAGTATGGTTGTCGGTGTCGGTGTCTACAGCCCATAAGCGTCCATAAGCAGCTATAGCTTCGTTAGCTTTAGGAATATCTGTGCTTGTGATTTCAGTAAACGATGAGGTTGAAATGTCATACGCTACAGGATTTTGACCTCTTTTAAACAAATATGTTTTGTCGTTAAAGTTTACAGCCTTCCAGTTACCGCCTACTAAACTGCCTTGTTGTGCATAACCGTTGTCTGCTGTGTATAAACCACTAGTATCTGACGCAACAATAGAAACATTACCTGCTTTATCAGTACCTTCAAAAACAAAGTCAATGTCTTTTACTGGATTATCAGCTACAATACCAACAGTACCCTTACGTGCGCCTATACGCCCAAACTGGTCTATAATGCAGTTGTCAGCCTCTTTAGCGAAAGAAGTATCTAACCCTATGGGTGAATCCTGCGTGTTAATACCCGCAAATCCTGGGGCTTTAACGGTTATGTTCTGAAGTTGTTGTGCCATTAGCAGTCCGTCCAGATAGTTTCATGTGGGAAACGTGACGCATCCATAGCAATAGCGTCAGCCAGTGTTGCTTGTGCTATACTTGACAGTTCCGCTGAAGAAGTACCACCCTGTTCGCCACGTTCTCTTGCGGCAAATGCAGTAGCAAACTGTATAACAGCGGCATTAGGCACTAATAAAACCTCAGTGTCTGATGTCATTCTATCTGCTCTATCAACAATGTTAAATCGTAACGTGTACGCTTTGTCAGGCTTAGGGTATAAGTCTACAATACTTTCACCTGTAGAACTTACACCGTTGTATGAAAAGAAATCAGGAGAACCTTTAACAGGTTCAGCTACTAGGTAAGCATTGTTCATCCAAGTAGAACTTTGATTACGCATAAATACATTAGACGTATCGTTTATGACATCAAGCACACTAAAGGAATTGTTAGTGCCTGTCAACTCATAGCTGACTACATTGTCAACAGTAGTGACGGTAATTGTTTTACGAAGTGCTGACCAATCCCACGCATTTTCAACAAAGTGTTTAGCATCGTTGACAAACTCTCCAATAAGTTTTGAGTAAGAATTACTAGACACACTACTTACTTCGTTCTCTCGCATTCTACGTAATACACTATTTACTAAATCTAAATAAGTCATTGCTTATCCTCTATATCTCTGTTGTAACATTCCCTGTATTTCTTCTTGATTAAACGCGGGCTTGTAAGTTTCTATGGGTGTCCTGTATATTTTACTTATTTCATCTCCAAATAAACTTTCTGTTTTAGTAGGAGTAGAAGGTGTGTAAGCTAAGTTTAAATCTATATCAGGTAAATCTATATCTGGTGTTGTCCCGTGTGGTAACGCTTCATCTATAGCTTGTAAAGCGGGGTCAACGTATTCTTCACCTATGTAGTCAATACCTTCGTCTATCGTATCTACTACTAATTCCCCTGCCTCTTTTGCAGTATCAATACCTGTTTGTACTGCATCACCTACTGCTTTACCTGCATCTTCTATTGCTTCAACAGGAGCAGAATCACCTATATAGTCAAGTCCATCGTCTACTAAATTAATCAAAGGTTCAACAGCACCCGCTATTAAATCAACAGGACCTTCTAGTAAATCACCAACAACACCTGCGCCTTCTTCTACCGCGTCTATTAGTACTTTACCGCCTTCTTCTATATTCTGTACTATTTCACTATCGCCTATAGTTTCAATTACGTCATCAAAAGCATCTCCTACTTCTCCTGCGACTGCGGTAATAGCGTCTCCACCAAACTCTTCAATAAATTCATCTCTACCGCTTTCACCTTTAATCATAGCGGATTCAATTTCGTCAAGATTTTCTGAAAACTTCTTAGGGTCTAGTCCTAAAGTTTCTGCATCAATACCTATAGCACTTAATCCGTGTTCAAGCAAATCAAAATCAGTACCCGTGTATTCTAAAAACGCTTCAAGCGGGTCTTCATTAGCTATAGCATTAATTACACCAATAGTTTGGTCGTAGCTTAAAGCACCTAAACCTACACCCGCTGAGGTTGATGTGGGTGCTTGTATAGTTCCTGCTGTTTTTAATCCTGATATTAATAAATTAGCATAATCCGAACCGTGTAGTGTTTCTCCATTAGCTACTTTATATAACGAATACCATGCTTCAGACTGACCACCCGTTGCTACGCCTAAAGCAACTCTTCCTACAGTTTGAATAAAAGGACGTACTATGCTTGTCCATGTTGAAGGATTATAAAAAGGCTCTCCAGTACCGTGTTCAGGAAGCCCAATAGTAAAATTAAATAATTCATCCTGCGATAATTTTTTGCCTAACTGATGTGGCTCAAAACCGTAATTAGCTTGTCCTATGTCTGCCCAACCAATAGTAGGACCAAAACGACCATCCGCAGGTGAAGACATTAAAGAAGCGTAACCACCATCGCCTACTTGTTCAGGAAATAAAGTTATCACACCTCTTAGTTCAGTTTTGCTTGATGTACTATAGGGTTCAGCCATTAGTACACCACCACGTTCAAAAAACCTAGTGTCTGGATTATCAAGCGACAATTGAGCCGTAGCAATTTCTACATATTTATCGCGCTCTAAAGTACCGTCTTCATAGAACTTATAATATAAAGCTAACTTATCTGAACTAGTAGAAGCATTAAAACCATCTGAAAATATATCATAATGTCCTGCTTGATAAGCGTCATACAGCCCATCAACATTTTGTTGACGAAGAGGAAGAACAGTTTCAGGGCGACCATCTTCAGAATCTCTTAGATAATCAGTTAATTCGCTGAGTCGTTCACCCTCAGCTATATAGTCTTCTCTAATTTCTTTAACGTCTTGTTCTTCTAGCATTTGTCGGGCATAAGCACCGCCCGCTCCTACTGCTATATTGTGTTGCTCAGGGTCAGATAATGAACTGCCTTGATATGGTGTTTCATAAGCAGAACTAGGACTGTCGATATGAAGATACGCAGGGTTATCAGAAATCCACGGTTCACTCGCACCACCAATCGAACTGTTTGTATCATCTAAGGCAGGTATGTTATTTATAAGTTGATTTCTTTCTCTTAAATCTAAGTCTTCTGCTAGTTGTTCTTCTATTGTTACATCTAAAGGAACGTACTCTTCACCTGCTTGTTGTGCTTTCCAAGCGGCTAAATCAGCATGATATTGCGGGTCTGCTTTTCCTTTTATATAATCACTATGATGAGGACGGGCAAGCAATACTGTTTCTTCTTCTTGTTCTGCCATTATTTATCCCTCTGTACTTTTTTAGTCTTCTCTATAGTACGCATAGCACCTAAGCCAAGCATACCCATTAGTACTGGCATCATAGTAGCCATATCTAAAACAGGGATTTCAACGGTAGAATTGGCAAGAGCAAGCGCAAAATTTGCCATTGGGATAAGAATGTACTGACTCGCAAGTCCAATACAACAAGTCCAACCAACAGCAGGTCGCCAACCTGACACAAATAGGCTTCGGTGTGCCGCTTCTGTCTTATTAACTTCAAGTTGCGCTTTCGCAAGTTCCTGCGCGTGTTTCTCAGCCATTGTTGAAATCTGGAACGCGATGGCATTTGTCTTATCTTTATCCTCTATGAATTTGTCAAGTAGTCCTGTAACAGGTCCGATTAATTGCTCTAACATAAATGCCTCACTTAAGGGGATTTGAGAGGTAGTCCATACCCTGCCACAAATCCTCTACCTCTTTAGTCAATGTCTTTATCTTACCATCAACATCGCCAATGTTTTCTATTATTATCTCAGCTTTAGCTACCGTACCTTTCATAGCCTCTATCTCGTTAGCTAACTCAGAAACGTCTGTATTGAGTTCTAACAGCTTCTCTTGTTGACTTAATAGTGTCTCTAGCCTTGTACCTAAAGTGGCTAGATTCTGCTGTATGGGGCTTACATCGGGTATCTGTGTAGACTCTACTGCTTCTAGTCTTGAGTACAAGCTAGAGGCTGTCCATCCGCCACCACCGATAGTAGAACCAATACCAAGAACTATGGCAATCCATACACCTTTAAAGGATGTACCGCCAATTTTTAGTTCAGTATCTTCTAAACTCATAGTTCCATACAACCTGTTTCATACATAAAGCAATCATAACTTTGTGAAGTCGGACCAGTCAAATAGTATTCTGACTCACTGCCTACAGCTAATACTTCAGCTTCAGTTACATATAAATCTAAACCAAAGTTCTGACCGTTAAGATAGACTGCTGTAAGGTTTCTAGTAGTGTTGTACCCCATAGTAACCCATTGAGCATTAGCATCATAAAAAATGTTTGTCTGCTCGGCTGTGGTGTTAGCGTTCTCTACGCCTTGCTCTAGGAACTCTACAGCTTCTTTGTTACCCGCTACCGCTAGGAATGCACTAGCGTTGTTAGCGTGTGTTTCAATGTCATCCATACTGGTGTTGTACGTTTCTACTTCTTCCTGAGTAATTGTCAACACTTCAATGTTGTTTTCTACAAAGGTTTGTACATCGGCTTCCTCTTGAGGACTAGAGGCTTGCTCACTCATGTCCGCTACTTCCTGTACAGCAATCATGTCAACGACTACTTCAGTAAATACACCAATGGCTTCATCCATCATGTCCAACTCAGTGTATGCTTTCTCTTCTAGTACAGCCTGTATATCTCCAAAGGCTTGATATGTTGACATACCAGACAATGCGTTGTTGTACGCTTGTAGTTGTTCTGCACTAATGTGTGCTGTACTTGACACAGTACCATCAGACAAGCCTGAGCCTGTATAAGCGTATCCTTGTGCCGCACCGACTAACTTAATGCCTCTGTCTATCTGGTCAACAATAGCATTGGAGGTGTTAATTAAGTTGTCTAACTCACTGCTTTGTGCTACGGAACTTAGCACTAACAGAGATAATATCATCTTCTTCATCTGTGTCCTCTCCTCCAATGTTTAGTATAGTGTTGTACCAT
>Ga0181392_1000041_pt1 | contig 37543 bp, 34 predicted proteins | sample 15SPOviralmetaG_FD_130083 | JGI IMG/M metagenome (GOLD analysis project Ga0181392, IMG submission 130083) | Marine viral communities from the oligotrophic San Pedro Time Series (SPOT) site, San Pedro Channel, CA, USA - 15 SPOT_SRF_2010-09-15 | ecosystem: Environmental > Aquatic > Marine > Strait... | reverse complement strand
TGGAATCGGGTATTGAATGATGTGTTTTCTGAGACAATGACCGAACTTGGAACAACCGGAGAACTTATACTCGCAGGTTCTTATCGTAGAAAAACGTCTGATTCTGGAGACATTGATGCCTTGATGACAACCGATGTTAAAAACTCGAGAGTGATGACCTCGTTTTACAACAATCTGGTGAAACGTGACATAATAGAACCCTCTGATATTATAGCAAAGGGTCCCACTAAAATCATGGCCGTGGCAAATATAGACGAACATTACCGTCATCTTGACATTTTCTATCATCCAATGGAAACTTTCCCATTTGCGATACTATTTACAACCGGATCTAAAGAATTCAATATTAAAATGAGAAAATTTGCTCTTGAAAAAGGGTACTCGTTAAATGAACAAAACTTAACTCATAAGTCTCCAACTGGCAGAAAAGTGTCTGAAATGGAATACATGTCTGTAATGGGAAAAAAATTCCCAGAAACTGAAAGGGATATCTTCGATTTTCTTGGATATGCATATGTCTCCCCGGAACTGAGATAACTTATTTACAACAAAAATATATTATTTTGTATTAATAAATGGCTAATTGTTATTCGTATGAAATTATCGCTGAAAGTGAAAATGCAATATTTAAAAATGTTGATTTAACTATCGTTTTGACGATGAAAGATTCCGTTAGATTTAAAAAAGACCCTCTTCTTCTTAACTTATCCAAGAAAACGGTATTTCAAATCAATAAAGGGTTCAGAGATTGTGAAAAACCTGAGAGTATTAAAAGAACTGTAGAGGATTTAACTCATGCTTATTATATTGCATTCGAATATGCTAAAAAATATGATAATGTTATTATACTCGAAGATGATGCGGAAGTGCTTAATTACAAAGTTTCTCACTACAAAGCTATAGACGACTACATCGGTTCTAATGAGTTTTCCATCATTTCAATGGGTTCACTTGGATTTTTTAATAAAAAAGACGATTTATTTTATGAATCTGCTGGCATGACTCATTCTCATACTCAAGCTCAGATTATATCTAAAAAAACAAGAAATGAAGTTCAGAAATTAATATTAAGTAAAAATTTTATTGGGCACATTGATAAGAGCTATTTTGCAGAACAAAATGTTCTGATATATCATGAACCTCTTATCGTCCAGATTGTATCAGAAACGGAGAATTTTAAGAACTGGGACGGGCCGTTGTGGGTTCATAGAGTTGTTGCTAATATACAAGGTCTTAGATACGACAAAATGGGGTGGTATAAAGCATATTTACTTTGTAAGATGTGGGCCGAAATTGAAGAATATAAACTGTATTTGTTTTTACTTATCATCGTCTTACTGTTGCTTTATTGCAAAAAATAATTAATATTAAAATTAAAAAAAGATGTATAATTAATACACATCAATGGAACCGTTTAAAAATCCCAAGGTCGAAGAACAGTTTCATAAGTTAGTCAAAAGTTTTTTATCTAAAAATGAAAATTATGACATGTCCAAGTTTATCGGAGGAATGCCTGTTACTTTAGAAAAAACAGACATGCCAAATTTAATGTTAAAAGGTTCAGGTGGTAGATCAAAATACACTGTTACACAAAAAGTAGACGGGACTAGATATCTGATGTATATAGGCCCTGATACAGGGGTGGCAAACATAAAGCAGCGACAGGTATGTTTCGTAGATCGGGATATGAAACTGAATGTCTTGTCAGGGTTCAAATTGCCGGACATTAATACTCCCGAGATGTTATTGGACGGCGAATTAGTATTTTTTGACATTAATGGTAAACCTCATAGAGAATTAGACCCGGTTAAAATAAGAGGCGTTTCTTTTATGGTGTTTGACATTCTTTTTGGTCCAGAAAATATTTTTGTAAATTCTGATGGTAATAAAGTTGTAGGCCAATCATTTTCCATGATGGTTCCGGAGGATAATAAGTTGCGGAGTGACCCTTGGCCTTACATTGCTCGTTATGACATACTTGCCAAAATGATAAACCCGGAACTAACGCAATTTAATAAAGGCGAGCCATTGCTGCCTATTGCATTTAAAGACGTAGACTTTTTTAACATTGAACTCAAACCAATTTATTTTCTGGATACTCTATTGTCTGCCTCTTTACCCTTATATAATACAACCGGCTCTGGGTGGCTTCAAGTTCAATTAAAGGAACACCGTAAAAAATATTATGAATATATTTCCACGATTAAAAAAAATGCCGATAAATTTAAGAGAAAATTAGAGTTAGATGGTCTAATTTTTACCGCGTCAGACACTCTTTATACAATTGGAAATTGGAACACTATTCTTACGGGTCAATATAAATGGAAACCCGCGTCCGAACAGACTGTTGATTTACAGATTAGTAAAATTACAGATACAACTGCTAATGTTCAAGTTATAAAGTTAAATGCATTAGAAATTTTTCAAGATCGCGGTATGCCGATTATAGTTAATGTTCCCGGTTCTGTTAAAAATGGGACTATACACGAATTTTCCGCGGATTTCAAGTGGAAAAATGCTAGAACCGATAAAACTAGACCAAATGCTATAAGAACTGTGTTAAATGTTATTCGCAGTTTTAAAAATCCAGTTATCATCGATAATCTCATTTATTTTCTTAAACCAGACAATGAGAAAGCGTATCGTGTCATTCTTGAACATTCTTCAAAGGCGAAATTATTCAAGTGTATAGCGGCAACGGAAAATGTGAAACTTCTCAAAGAAGATGAAATATCTAAAATTGAAAACATGATTAAAAACGTGAATACAACAAAAGACATTGAAGTAGAAATGAGACTTGGAAAAATAAATAAAACTGGTAAGACTTTTTTTAATCCTGTTATATCTAGAAAAGATTTTGAGAAAGTTATATTCAAAATGGAAAGTTTTGGATTTAAGAAAGAAATTTTTGATTTTATAGATATTTACGACCAAGGTATCCGAACAAGATTCATTTATTCCCATGATTTTTCAAAATATATACAATATGAGAGTGTAATTAAAAACAGGATATCTAATGTGGATATAGACATTTCAAGTGTATTAAATTTTGATACGCGATTTTCCTTATCCACTGAAACACCTGTAATGAAATCTAATACATCTGGAGACATAAAAAGAAAATACCGGATTTCTTATAATGAACCGAACGGTTTATTCAGGGTAGATTTAACAGCCATCACATCAGGTGAATACTTCCCTGAAACCAGAACTTTTAAAACTGATAGCAATCCCAATGAAAAATTTCAAATAGAAATTGAATTCATTAGAGATGACATAAATGTTACTGAACTGTTTAAATTTTTAACCCATCTTTTAAGCATTTGATAAAATGCCGCCAGAATATATTAGGCGCTCATCATTGGAAATATACCACTCTTCAGGATCCTCAAACAATGAAATGTCTGTAGGTTTGAATTTAGTATATAAGTCATTTAAAATATTGTCGTAATTATATGCTCGGTCTGTTTTAGTTAATATACTTAACTTACGTTTAGGAACAATATTTCCAGAAAAATCCCTGTTAATTTTAACATTTACATAATCGTATCTATATAATTTATCGGGAATTTCTCTTTTAGTAAATTCATATTTATTTAAGAAATTTAATGCTTCTGGAAAAGTTCTACCACTGTGACCAAATTTAATAACTGAGCCTTTGGTGAGTTCTAGAACCTGAAGTTCAATAACATCTTCCGTAGTGTCTTTTTCGCCCCACGTGATATAATCACACTTCTGCGAATTTATAAATACTAATGTATTTAATCTATTTTCATTTATAAAGTAACTACTGCCGTCTATTATGTCATTAAAAAAATCCGGAAATGCTATAATTTCATCCGAAATGGCGTTTAACATGGAATTTTGCAATTCCATTATGGTTTGATTTCTTCTAGCAAATGGTACTGAAATATATGGTTCATCATAATAAATTAAATCCATTACATAAAATTCGTTTTCATTCATTATTTCATTTTTCTTTAGATATCCAAATAAAATGATATCCGTGTCAAACCTATCCGAAATTTCAGAATCTATACTCATTAAATCTAAATTAATATAAAAATTTCCGCCCGGGCCAAGACAGAGGAAAAATGGATAACTATTGCCTGGTACAGATTTTACTACGAATGGGTACATTTTAAATAAATCTATGCTAGATGAAGTTAGATTTTTTTTAGTTATAAGGGATGTATTTGATATTAATCCTTGGAAAATTGCGGCATTCTCGGGTAATTTTTTTTCATTTAATTCAGAAACGGTGTTTTTAATTATATTTCCGACCTGACTAACAACGAGGTCTAATCTTTTGAGATTAAATTTAACGCATTCTATTAATTTAGTTTTATTAAATGTGTTTAAGCCCGGGAATACTCTAGAGTCTTTTTTAAAAGCCTCCCCCTTAATATTTATTATTTCCCCATCTTGCGTTCTAACCGTGTATTCGTTAGATTGTTTATTTTTTTTCTTAATGACAGTGACAGTTTCGATGCGACCATTAACATTCACTTCCGCGGACGATCCTGGGCTATTACTATCAGGTATTAAAATACCTGAACCGATGTCTTCTCCATCTATAATATTATATTTTTCAGCCTGTGACTGATCCATAGGAAACCCTTTCATAAGATAATTCCTCATAAGTTGTATTGATTTTTCACTTTTTGCTTTACAACAGGGATACCAAAGTCCGTCTGGCCCCTGTACACCTTCTGGACTAAGATATTGATAATTAGGGTCGGGGCAGGTCCCTTTCCAAGAATATGGATCTGGTCTTTTTCCTTCTTTCCACGTGTTTCCATCATCATCTACTCGAGTCTGAGTATTTCTACACACAGATGATGGCACAGCATTTCCAGAGACAGTATTGTAGGTCTTGAGATCTTTTGATATCTTATCAATTACTTTATTTGTAATCATATCAGCCTGATTTCTAAACAATTTATCAAACGAGTCGGCTACATTTTTAAACAGTGCCAATTTAATTTCTGTATTGCCTGGCACACATAAACCTTGTAGTATATTCTTTTCACTGCATTTGGACACCGTCATGGTGATAGTCCCATATTTGTTGATTATACATGTCATTTTTAACCCAGGTGCCGGCGTATTTATAAACCTGATATATTCCTTTGACATTACACCCGTTCTGGTCATCCTACCAAGAGAATACTCCCAATCTATTATACGAATACCATCGAAAATTATTATTTTTTTACCCGACGATGTTGTTTCGATTTCAGTTATTCTGCCGGGGATTAATTCTCCGCTTGAATTATAAGGACTTATTAGATTATCTAAGTTTTCAAAATCAACCTGTTTTCCACTGAAGTCGCTAATCGTAAACTGTGCAGACATCGAATGTGTATAAGAATATTCTGGAAATAATCTATATTCTCGTTCGCCCGTTATTTCTTCTAATGCATCTGTATTTATTGTATCAGAATCTCTAAGCCGCTCAATTAATTCTGTTATCATATCATTGTAATCATCTTCATCTTCTGGAACATTTATTAAATTTATAAGACCATTTTTACTTATTCTAATTGACGTCTTATTACCAGATTTTTCGTGAGAAATTATAGCATTATTTAAGAATTGTGTAGTGGAAGTCTTTGCTGCCAATTTTTTAGGGCCACGTTTTTTAATTACACCACCTGAGTCAAATGAAATTTTTGTCAAAATGTCTTCATTATCTTCGTTTAATATTTCTTCGGGAGAAATCTCGTCATCTAATAACAAAACTTCGTTATTAATCTCTTCCTGTGATGCATTACCGCCATTAATTTTATTTTTAATATCAACAAGGTCTCCATTATAACTAGGAACCAATATGTAATTTTTTAGACCCTTTATTGTAAGATATAGACTTTCTTTTTCTGGAGTATCACAGTCTTCGCTGTGATCACTTGGGCCGATAGCATCGCACACGCTGCAATATAAACCTTTTTCTATGGGTCCAATCGGGGGGCGGTTATAGTTGTCATTTATTGTTTCATTTCCTAAGAATTTTTTTTGGGATAAACTAAGTCTGTAAAACCCTTCCTCATCTTCGTCTAGAGGGAATTCGGTTTTTAATTTGTTGAGGTCCACAATTTCTTCGGATGTATTAAATCTATTGACAAAAACGTTAATACCGTTGATTTTTATATCGGCGGACATTTAATATATATAAATATTATTTTTAATGATTGTATTTGATAAATTTAAATACATATAAAAAATGTATACATTAAGTAATAATAATGTCTAGTAAAGAAATAGAAAATTTTAATAAATTATTTGGCGAGTTTCTGGAAAAAATAATTTCAAAGTTTCCATATGCAAAACTTAAGACTTATCACAGGGGATTTAAAATTTTAAAAAATACATCCCCAGATGTTCCTGCAAATTTGTTCATGGCCGGCTGCGTGGATTATAAAACACAAATTAAGCAAAGAGATGATATGTTCTTTTTAAAAAATGAAACCATTAACGATAAGGCTAAAAACTTCGGCAATTTTACAGAGGATTGTGGACTTGACGTGTATTGGGGAGAACTTACACAGCCCACAAAGAAAGCTATATGGGACTATATTCAGTCTCTTTTTGTACTTGGAGAGATTATTGTAAATAAAAACAAGGATTTATTCAATAAATATAACACTATGTATGCGGCTGATTATAAAAATGAAATAAATGATTTGCACACTGAAAACTTTTCTGTAGAATTCCTAGAGAAAATAAAATAGTTATATAATATTAAATGACATCTTATTGGTTGAGTAATTTTTGTAGTTTGTTTTCATCATTCAATATAATCCCGTTTACAGGAAATGACAAGAACTATCAGTACAATTCATTGACAAGGCTTATAATTTTGGTAACCATTCTGGCGTACATTTACACCGAAGATGTAAATGTGATATTTTCGGGACTTGTATCGTTGACATTGTCGGTTGTATTTTACTTTGTTACATTTAATACAAGGAGTGTGGAAAATTCTATTGAAAATTATAAATTAGAAATGAAAACTCCCGCCGACAAAATTATAGAAAAAGATAATTTACAAAATCAAATTAATCAAATCTCGTTGAATTATTCGCCTCCAGACACAGACGACAAAAGAAAACATATATATTTTCTAGATGGAGATTTATCAAAATCGGAAATTACGAATACAATTATAGACCCGTCCGAATTTTTATCCACGGGCCCAAAAGTTGTAAATTCTATTACAAAAAATTTAAACGGTATAAATAGAAATATTTAAATTAAAATTTATTATATAACATTATATAATAATGGAATATACACCAGCGACCGCAAAATCCAAAATCATAGATTATAATGCAGAGGGTAGATATAATCAAGAAATTGATTACAATGTATTACATTCTGCGAAAGTAGAAGATAGGGCCGTAAAGGCTCTAGTAAAATATAATAAGCAACAAATAGAAGGTAAAAAAATGACCAAAAAATTAAGACCGGTTGTCGTGAGAACTAAAAATAAAGCCATTGATCTCAGTTCTTTCCCTGAAGGCATAAAAGATAGATATACAGAAAAATTAGTTGCTTATGATAATAGATATTATATACTCTACGACACCGAAGTTGTAAATTCCGATGACAACAAATTTATAATTCAAGACTACACCAAAAAGACTGTAAAAGAAGTTCCGTTTACAACATCATTCAAATATAAATACTTAGATGAAACAGTTGGTAGTTCAAAAATATTGAATAAGGATGTGATTACCAACTCGGGAAGATCTAATAGAACAGATAAAACATTATAAAGAATTTAATATATTTAATATTAATAAACTAATGTATATGTCCTCGTCTGTAGGTTCGGTATCATATTCTTCAGTTGAAGGTATACAACATGTGTCAGAAAATGAATCCTATCTATATCGCGACGATTTTGAAATAATGGTCATTGATGATATAGCTCTGCATCCGCTTTTGTTAGCCTTGTCACATAGTCTAATTTTAGGAGAAGAAATTACAAGCGTTAACACTGTAGAAACCAAAAAAACTTTAACAGAGGACCAATTTAAAGACCTAAAATGTAATCAAGATCTTTCAAACTGTTGTATTTGCATGGAAAATAAAAGACTAAATGTACAACTGGCTTGTAACCATACGTTCTGTAAAATTTGTATTAAAAAATGGCTCACTGAAAAATCCAATACGTGTCCAACCTGTAGAACTGAAGTTTAATTAAATATCTTAATTTTAATATAATAATTTAAAATATTTAATTATAGTAATTATGAATACAATATCTACACTGATCATAGTTTTGTCTGTATTTGGTTTATACATTAATATGTATGGTAATACTAACTTATCGGATCCCGAACTTATGGACACATCTTGGTTATCAAAACTACCTAAGATCTTGAGAAAAGAAAATAATGAAAATAATGAAAATAATGAAAATACAGTAGAACAGATAATGAATGACCTTAAATTAGACCCCGAAATTATAAACCAGGCAAAGGACGTCTCTCCCAAAGAAATAGATGAAGTGATTCAATCTGCTAAAAATCAGGTTTTGCCAGTGGCCAAACCTAAAAAATATAACGAACTCGGCGAAAATAATATAACACCCGTGATATTTAACCTGGGAAAAAATGTAAAAGGAAGTTCATCTACTAGAGCCTATGGCTGGGTGCGGCCATCTACCGTAGATAAAGTAGATGCAAATGGTTCACTTACAAAGGAAAATATATCATACAAAAACAATTTCCCATATAAAACCGACGAATTAAGAATGAAACCCGGTGATTCTAAAATATTAGAAAGTTATAGCAATTTAACAGGTAGAGTATTTAAACAAAGCTCCACTATCGGCGCAATAATATTGCCCAAAAATACAGAAAAGTTTGATATCAACAATACATATACAAAAAGAGCCGCAAGCATTTATAAGGCAAGAATAAGTAATACAAATAAAATTTTACCGGATGTCCAAAGTGTAGACCCTGATTTATTGAAAGAAAGAGACAATCTTAAATCCAATGTTTTAAATGAAATGCCAAATAGTATTGAAATTAAGAAACGACCTGATATGATAGGCTTTAAAGACGGTGTTGAACATATGAAAACCCATGAAAAGTTGTATCCATTAGATAAAGTGGACGCCGATATGAAAAATATAACTCGTAATTACAATCTAAAATAAAATATTTAATATTAATTAAATCACAATGAATATTACAGATCGTAATGTTGGTAGAGACAATAAACAGATACAAGATGTAAGCAATGATTTAAATAATTCTCTATCTTTATCAGGTAATGGTCCTAAACAAAATAGAATAATAGATAAGGTCTCCCCGCAAAAGATTATTTCATTTAAAAAGAATGTTCCATACGATGATATGTATGCCCGAAAAAATAATACTACGAACTCCAGCAGTTATAGTGATGACCTTATAAACTCTTTTAATCTTAAAACGCAGGCTATCAAGGATGATACTCATACTTTATTAACTAGTACCGCTTCATCAATTCGCGATAAAAATAATCAGAATATAATCATTGAAAAGGTAAAACCTAAAAATCAAGTTTCCGGAATTGTAGATAAAAACTTAATGTCTCACTTAATCTTACCGAGTTCTTTGGTAGGATTGGTCGTTCCAAAAAACAATATAAAACCCATGAATGTATATCGCAAACCGGATAACACGCCTTTGCCTCCTATTATACAACCTGTTACAACCCTAAAAGAAAAGATGATAACTACATTATAATTTCATCGATTGTATCTTTATTTTCAATAAGAGTTTGTTCAAAAATGTTTCTTAATTTTATCATTGGTCTTTTAGAACCAATGCTATTTTTTATGGTTTCATATGAAACCCATTTCACATCGTTTATCTCTAAAAATTTTCTATCTATATTTACCTTTGATATAAATTTTTTAGTAGACAAAAATCTATGCCTGTAATTAGTATTAAATGGTACTTTAACTAAATACATATAATAAGGATACCCTGACGGTGTTTTACATTTTATACATTGAGTGTTATATCTACCGAGAGTATTTTTAATGAGATCTTGATCTTCTATACATCCAAGAGTTTCTTCCCACGATTCTCTAGCGGCCGTTATTTCTGGGTCTGATCTATCTGCCACTTCACAAGCACCTCCAAAATTTGACCATTTATTATCCCAGTCTTTTCCTAAGAAAAAGTAAGGCGCTTGTTCTATACTTTTAGTGTAAAATAGTATCCCAGCTCCGTAAATTATATTATTTGTTATCATTTAACTAAATTATATACATTATCTTTAAAAGGAATTAAAAAATGATTTTATATTAAAATAGATATTAACATGGATGACTTCATTTGTGAATAAATACAATGTTGATTTACCGTTAAAAATGTTATTTATTCGTTCCAATGATAACAAAAAAATAAATATTAATGAATATAAAATGAGTGGTTCTATGCCGAAAATACAAGTCGAGACCGAGAGTTCGTCTAGGCCTACTGTACAAATTAAAAACCCTATCAATATAAAAGGAATTGATGTCATTCGAGATCCAGATGATTCCGCATCCGACACATCTGGTAGCACAGTAGAAGCAGCGCCAGATGTGCGTCAGAAGAAAACGAGCCTTAAATCTATGAAATCTAAAAATAAATTCAATGCAGACGATTATCAAAGTTTTGTTAATAATTCTAAGAAGAAAGCCGGCTCAGATAAAGATTCAGACTCTGGTTCAGAGTCTGGTTCAGAGTCTGGTTCAGGCTCTGGTTCGGACTCTGGTTCAGATTATTCAGATTATTCTGATTCTAGCGCCGGTTCCAAACATCATGAAAAGAAAGATCCGAAACAAGAAAAACAAGAGATACTTCTTAAATTACTTGCTTTAGAAAAAAAAGGGGTAGAACTAACAAAGAAATATTCCATGTCTTCTAAACTCTCGGATCTACGTTTTGAATTAGAACTTCATCAGTCTAATACGGAGATAGAAATGAGTGTGAAATTTCAACAAAAGATGTTGATGGCAGCAGTAACGGGTCTTGAATTTGCAAATAAGAGATTCGACCCAGTTGGAGCAAAATTAGAAGGATGGTCGGAATCCGTGATGGACAACTTAGATGATTATGAATCGGTATTTGAAAGATTACATGAAAAATATAAAACGAGGGCTGAACTCCCCCCAGAATTACAATTGATGGTAACATTGGCCGGAAGTGCATTTATGTTCCATATGACCAAGTCTCTATTCAGTAGCGCTCTACCAACGGGTGACAATGGGCTTCAAAATTCAGAAATTATAAAGAACATAGCAGCGGCTATGGGCAATTCGGGTCCTCCGCCAAAACCAAAATCAAACGAAATAACTGGGCCAAGCATGAATTTGGCAAATATGATGAGAGACGATGACAGTGTTTCTAACAGTACAGTAGAAACGTCTAAAGAAGTGAAAATTAATGGAAAAGGTAAAAGAGCTATTAATATTTAAATTTGTAAAAAAAAATAATATTATATAGTTATAAATGGTGTTATATTATAATAGCAATGCCCGTCCTCTAGCAGAAAATAGTACACAGTCTTTGCTACCAGTAAATGATAGAAATAAGAGCGCAGTTCCATTGGCAGAAGATGATTCCCCAACTTTATTATTGTCAAGTGATGTAACAGAAAATCGGCGTAAACTTTATACCAATGCTATCCCGCAGTTAGAAGTTTACCCAGAGAATAAAGGTTTATTGGAAAATTTATCCGACTCTTTATTTGGTCAGAATCTTGAATTTAAAATAAAATCACACGAAGAGATTTTATCAAATTTGTCTACTGATGAAAAAATAGATTTATTATTTAAAATTAATGTTACACAAAATAATACTACAACAAAACACTTAAGAATCATACTATTCTTGTTATTATTGATAATTATTAAGTTATATTCTTAGTTTATTACTACAATCTTAGTGTTTATGTTATTCATTGTGTATCTGGAATTGGTATAGGATAATTGTCTGAATTCTTCTATATTTTTATCCCCGCCATATTCTTTCAATGTGAATATACTAGGGGCACATTTAATTCTAAAGTCTTGTCCAAAGAGGGTTCTATAAAATTGACCCACAAGATAACTTTTATTTCCGAAAGTTTTATTATTCATACAATAAGATTTGACACAATTAGGAGAACAAAAATTACCATATAATTTATAACGCCGTGATGTCGGACAATAGTCTATAGGTAAATAAAAAGGTATGCAATTAAATGCGTGGTGACAATTGTAACATCTTATTTCATTACTATTCTGTTTAGTTTTAGTAATATTTATCCCCTTGTTATAATGCTTTATTGTTTTGACGGTTTCTTTTACATAATCACAGGTGTCTTCTTCGTCACTCGATAATATTATATTACAATCTTTATTATCTTCTGTAAAAAAATCTGATATGTCTAAATTTTCTTCTTTTTCTTTATCATGCACTTGAATACAAAGATTTCCAAATGACAGGGCATTAATAGAATAATCGTTTTGAATTTCTTCATTATTATCAACCAAATCATTGTCGTCTTTAATGTGAATGTAATTGTTTTTGAAAGTAGTTGTTTCCCATTTCTTTTTCCTACCGCGTTTCTTCTTAACCTGTTCTTCTAGAATTACGGGTTCTGTTTCTAATGCAGATGTTTCTTTTTTCTTCCTCCCTCTTTTCTTAATAGTTTCTTCCATTAATTAATTTAAAGAAACCTTTTATTAAAAAATAATAAATGTTTGCTTTATATACCTTTACTTTTATAGGACTATTGACATACGCATTGAATAAGGCATATCAGTATTTTAATCCTTATAAAACGTTTGAAGATAAATATATTCGCGACGAGTATAACTTATTGTGTTATCGCATCTTTTTTGAAGACGGTTCTGAAACTCTCGAATCAGAGCTGACAGATGAAGAGGTTGAAAAAATTGAGTCAGACGCCGAATCAAAAATTAAATGTATCATCATCGAGTATATGTATAACGGCGAGTTTATGAAGTACATTACATATACAAAAGACATTAGATTTCCTATTTATCCGTTCGACATCTCCCCGCCAAAGTATCCATATTACCCAGAGTTTATAATTATTAATGGAATGGATGTCACGAAGTATATTCACCCCTGGTTAGGTCCTTACTGTAATTTTTACGTGGACCGTGAAGAACCTATTAAGTTAGAAGATGCTTTGATGGACCACCCGGATTATGAAAATATTGATTTTAATAATGGAAATCTTTTGATGCTTTCAAATGATACGCCTATCAGTGGTAGAAAATGTATTACTAAAACTCTTCCATGTAAACTTATTTGGAAAAGACATGCTGCAGTAGATCCACGAGATGATCATCTTTTGGAGGGTTGCAAATAAATGTACTTAAAACATAAATATATTTAAATCTAAATAATGACAGATAAAAATAAGGACCCTGTATTATTTAGATTTAAAACTGTTCAGACAAATGCTATAAGAATTCTTTTCGAGTCTCTTAAAAATATTCTTTCAGATGTTAATTTGAAGGCGGACAGCACAGGTTTAAAGTTGACAACTATTGACGGAACTAATAGCGCTATAGTAAATTTATTTCTACAGAAAGAAAAATTCGAAGAGTATGTTTGTACTAGAATAACTAACATTGGTGTAAATCTACTTTCCATTTTTAAAATCTTAAAGGGAATTAAACACGCCGATACTATATCATTTACTATTTATGATGATGAAGACAGGTATATGTTCATTGAATGTGAAAACAGTGATAAACAGGCAAGAATTTCTACCAAGATTAAACTTCTTGATATGGACGAAAAAATTTATAAAATTCCAGATATCCAATTTACTAGTTATATAACAATGCCAAGTTCGGATTTTCAAACATACATATCAGATCTTTCTAATATTTCAAATGAAATACATTTTACTTACAATAAAGCACTTAAATTAAGAGCAATTGGAGATTTTGCAGATCAAACTATTGTAATTAACGAAACGAATGATAATTCAGAGACGGATGAACAATTTGGTATTTACAATACTAAATACATTCTATTGTTTACAAAGTCTACTAATTTGTGTAGTACAGTTGAAATCTATCTAAAGACCGGTTACCCACTTACTATTTTATACAATGTTGCGAATTTGGGACAACTTAAATACTGTCTGGCTCCAAAACCAAACTAAATATTTTCTGATTCAATTATATCCGTGTCATTCTGACTTAAACAAAAAGTGCATCTGTATTTATAGTACAATTTTAAACTAAAGTCTTTTATTGTTAGAAATGTCGTCTTAAATAAATAAGTATTCTTCAATAAATTTAATACAATGTCTAGTTTTTCGTAATCTACTTCAATTGAAAATTTTTCGGTCATAATTTCATCTATACACAATATAAGTATTTTTTCAAAATCTTTAGATTGAAAATTTTTAATGTATTTTTTATTTTTATTTAAGAAATCTAATAATTTAAACACTAATTGTGAATAATCCAAATCTTCATCTGATATTATGTCATAAAGACCATTATTTCTTAGATTAGTCAATAATTTGATATAATAGTCTTTATTTCTAATCACAACTATCGTTTCCCTGTTGTTCATTTTTTAATAAATACAAATAAATTAAAATCAATTAAATTAAATTAAATTAAATTAAATGTTTAATAAGTTGATAAGACACTCCTACAACTATACCTGAAAAGGCGTCCGTCGCTAAAGAATAAGAGAATCCAAGAGGGTCATAATAATACGTTTTAAGATGCGGGAAGATACCTGAATATCTCATTGGTATACCTATTATCCCCGAAATAAATATAACCAATGCAATTGTATATACATTAACACCCGATAATTGGAAAAAATCGAGAGTTTTAACTATAACATAATGAGTCAATGCTCCGACAAACCCTGCTATAAGTGCAGCAGATAAAACCGTGTGCTTTTGAAAGTAGTTTTCAAGAACTACAATCCATTTCATTTTTTCAAGACCGAAAAATTTTATTTTATCTTCTGCAAAAAGTCTAAGAATTACATCCCAAAAAGCTGTAATTAAAAAAATAATTATTACATTTCTAGTTAAAACATTTTTCGAACTCATTCTGTTTTATTTATTTAAAAAAAATATATTTATTTATAATAAAAGATGATCTCAAATTTACCAATGCCTGTTATAATTTGTGCGGCAGTCGCTTTAATCCTCGTTGTATTGTGGTCTATGGGTACATTTTCGGCGAGAAAACAATATAGAAACAAAAGCCGCTTTTCACTAGAAGGCGCTATCCAGAAGAATTTAGTAAGTTTAAATGCAAATGAGGTCAATAATCAAGCATCTAATAAATTTCATTTTGATGATAGAATCACTGGTAACGTATTAGACGACGGCCGCCGCCTAGACTCTTTATATGCCCAAAAAACTTACAATGGACCATACGGTATTTCTACTAGATCTGCCGCAGGCGATGATGACACGCCTGTTCTAGCCTCTGTAAATGACGTAGAACCTGATACTCCAGTCAAAGTAGATTCGTCGCAGGTCGACCCCGTGAAACAGGTAGTTGTTAAAAAGGAGGTTGTAGTACCAACAGAGGCTGTAGTTGTAAAGGCAAAGGATGTTAAACCTGGTGAGAGAGTTATTGTAAAACCTGTAAAGGTTAAGGCAAACCAAATGGTCCTCAAAAAGAGTGTTGTATCAGGAGAATCTGAATTAGTCGCAAAAGAAAATATAGACATTAATGAGGACGTAGTTGCCGATTCAAGTCAGTTAAATCCTGATGAAGAGGTTGTTGTTAGCGCTGCTCAAGTAAAGCCTAATAAGAGCGTTGTTGCTCAAGGCAAGTCACTTTCTGCTGGTAAGGTTGTAGTTGTAAACGCAATTGATGTAAAGTCCGATACACCTGTTGCGGTAAAGGTATCTGATACTAAACCGGCGGCTGTAGTAAAATCCATTGCTCCACCTGCTGGAACTCCTCAGATTGGTATTCCGGCGGCGTCAGACGGAATTGAAATAGAATCCCCTGAGCCTATTTCATCCGGTACATTAGAAACTAGATTAGCAGGAGATTCTCGGTTTGGTCAGGTATATTCAATGAATAAATATCCCACTAAAAAGGCTTATGCAACAGTTAGCACCAGACAAAACCTATCTGAATTTCCAGTAAGATCTACTGTGCACACATCTGTTATCTGATTATAAACTCGCTGATAGGTTCAGAATCGCACTCCACATCATTTTTATTTATTTTGCGATTAACTTTAAAATTTTTACTTTTATACAGTGATAGTCTTTTGCGATGCCAATTATTAAAGACACTTATTGTATCATTGACATCTATTACAAGTGGTAGATTTTCATTTTTTTTGCGTAAGATCCTTCCTACGGCCTGTTCGACATTACATTTTGGTGAAGCCAATACTAAAGTGTCTAGACCTGGATTATCATAGCCTTCTGACGCCATTTGATATGTAGCTATTATAATTCTACATTCATTCGATTTTTTCAAATTATCCGTTTTCATTCCTCCGTAATAAAGTCCAACTGAATAATCACTTAAAGAATTAAATAAGATGTCACAATGAGCCTTGCGATCTGATAGTACAAGAATTTTCCGATTGGAAGCGTAACACTCCTTGATTAATGTTATTATAAAATTATTTCTAGATTCAATTTCTGTTATAGCAGTGATACTTGCAGGGGAATTTACCTTTCCATTAGATAAAAATTTAATAGTGTCCCCGGGGTGATTATCAAATGTGTGTACATGAATTTCTGGTTCTATAATAAGTAGTTGTACATTTACAGCAACTTTTCCGAGAAACCATTCTAGAGTATATTCCAAACGATCTGCCCTTTTTAAAGTGGCCGTGAGACCAAGATTAAATTTTGCACCTATCTTATAGAATACATTTGAAAAAATTTTAGAACAGTAATGATGTGTTTCATCGTAAATAGCAAATGAAAACTCTTTGAAGGTGTCTTCATCATAGTCCTTCATTGAAATACTCTGAATCATTCCTATACAGATACATTTATCTGTATATACATTCTTACCCTGGATTATACCAGGCGAAATATTTAAAAATTTTTGTATTTGTTCTCTCCATTGTTCCATCAAAGATTCTTTATTCACCAGAATTATTGTTTTAACACCGAGCAGACTTGCTATATAAAGACTAGCAAAAGTTTTACCCCACCCGGTATATAAACATGCAATACATGAACCATTCTTCAACAATTCTGTATGAATCTCAGATATTGCCCGTTTTTGATACTCCCTGGGTTCAAATTGGGTAGATATGCACACGCTATGTGTATCGTTGAGAATTAGTTCTCCTTCATCGTCGAAGTATCTTGGGATATACATGAATTTATTTGTGAGTTTATACAATGTATAGTGAATTGGCACTGGTGCACCGGGCATAAAAGGTGTTACAGTTAGGTCTTTTTTAAGATTGGTTTTTGAAAGATTGTGTCGCCTCCCAAATGGCATAATTATATTTTTAAATTATTTATATACTTATATTTATTTAAAGAAATATTTTATACATTTTTAAATGGTAAAGTTGTATATTACAACAGACAGGACCCATCGTTACAATGTCAGAACTAATAATAAACAAATTTCTGAATTACATAATGTAATTAAGAAAAAAACGGACGAGGTGCATATGTGTATAGAAAATAATCGCCAAAATTATAATGTATTGTCTCGAACAAATGGATTTAATAGAATGATCTACACGGCTTATTCCGAATTGTATAAAAAATATGTAAATCTCATTGAAGATTTTAATAAATGCAGAACTTCTCTAGAAGCAACGGAAAATAAACTACAAAATGTGAATGAAATGTACGAAAATCTAGAAGACATCTATAATGAAAGAGTGACAGAATGTGAGAGACTTAAAAATATTGTACCCGAAGAGCCTAAAATTCAAGAAGAAAATAAAGTGTAAATATATATAAAGAAAAAGTTTATAATATATTATGCAGATTTTGGACTTCGATAAGAACATCAAAATAACTATATATCTCAGATAATTCTATGGAGGCGTAGCTCAGTTGGTTAGAGCGTCGGTCTTATGAGCCGAATGCCGCGGGTTCAAGCCCCGCCGTCTCCATAGAATTATTACATTTTTTTAACAAACTTAAAAAATCAAAACAGTAAATAATTACTAATGAACATGGATTGTTCTATTTGCTGCGAAAAGTTCAATAACTCTAATCATCTCAAGGTAGACTGTAAGGGTTGCAACACCTCAGAGGCGGCATGTAGAACTTGTTGCAAGACTTACATTTTAAGTTCAACCAATGATGCTATGTGTATGTTCTGCAAAACTCCGTGGGAACGTGAGTTTATTATTACAAATCTAACTAAAAAATTTGCTGATACAGATCTTAAAAAATACAAAGAAAATCTCCTCCTTGAAAGGCAAATATCTCTTTTACCCGATACACAGAAAGAAGCTATTAAACAAAAAAAAATGAATGAACTTAAAAAATGGAACGAAGATGTGCAAAAAGAAAAAGAAAGACTTAAAAAACTGATAAAGGAACAGGACGAAATATCTCGAGCATATGTTTTACAATTGTCGAGGCTACAATACGGTACTTCTACCGAAGACACGTCATCTACAAACTTCACTGTCAAGTGTTGCGATGAAGATTGCAATGGATTTTTAGACGATAAGTATCACTGTAGCATGTGTGATACAAATTACTGTAAAATGTGTATGGAAATTAAAGAAAATGGACACATTTGCAATGAAGACACCAAGGCTACCATACAGGCTATTAAAAAAGATTCAAAGCCCTGTCCTGGTTGTGGTGAAATGATATCAAAAATAGATGGATGTGACCAAATGTGGTGCATTAAATGTCACATCCAGTTTTCTTGGAGAACTGGACAACAAATGGAAGGCTATAATCACAACCCAGAATATTTTCGCTGGCTCCGTGAAACAGGGCAGCACATAGAGAGAAATCCTGGTGAAGCCCTAAGAAACGGTAGAAATATTTGCGGAGTTCAAATCGATGCTGTTTATATCACGCGAACTGTAATAAATCTTTTTCCTAGAGAACCAGCCGTAAGTGACTCTTTTTGCGAAATGTATAGATTTTACAGGCACACGGAATGGTTTGTTAATACATTCCCAAATCGGGCAAGGGATGTAGAAAAAAGTCTTTTAAATTTAAGAGTAAAGTATCTACTCAAAGAGATAAGTAAAGATCAGTGGAAGCGTGAAATTCAAAAAATAGATAAACAAAATAAAAAAAATATCATGTATGAAAACATCTGGAGACTTGCATTAACCGTTTTAGAATCTAATTTCGAAAAATTCGCCATATATACGAGTGAGCAGCAGAATAAAGAGTTATATTCAAAAATGTTATCAGAATGTACCGAATTTAAAAATTACATTAATCGGTCCTTTATTAAAGTGTCAAATACATTTGGATCGCAGACAAGTCCCGGAATAACAAGAGAGTGGCGAGAAACAAGTAACCTAAAGAATTACTTCAAAAACCTTACGCTGTAGTGTACCCAACCCCACTAGGTTGGAGTATGTAATTATCAAACAATTTTTAAAAAAAAATGTTTACTATAAGTTAAAATGGTAAATAAAGGACTTCGTGATAATGTACAATTCAGCCGTTCTGAATATGGAAAGAAGAAATCAGGTTATTATCCGCCCTCTTTGGAGGGGTATGAGTATAACCCAGAATATGACAGGTACATGAAAAAGTGCAAAACATATCAGGTTCGGAATACAAAAAATCGCTGCGTTGGGAGAAAAAGTACCGGATCTGGGTCCGGAAGAAGCCTTGCAGCAAGGGCCATGAAAATTCATCACCGTGACAAAATTTCATTAAAAGATGCGTGGAAAAGAGTAAGATTTGGGGTGCCGCCTCCTAACCTCGCGGACTATGAAATCAATCCATTAACAGGTCGTTACGTTAAAAAATGTGCATCCGGTAAAGTAAGAAATTCTGTAACTGGACGCTGTATTTCTGATAAAACAAGAAGTGCCAGGGTTGTAAATAATAATGTACCAGATGACAAAGAAATAAATCCTCTCACCGGGAGATTAGTTAAAAAATGCGCCCCCGGGAGCATTAGAAACCCGTCCACTGGAAGGTGCGTGAAAAATTCTGCGCCTACTCCGGTGCCCAGAACATCTACTAGATTTAATGGATATAAAGTTGAAATAATCATGAAACCCGAGGGTGTAGACGAATTTATAGATTTATCGGGTCGTGATCGTGCACACAATTTAACTAAATTGGCTATATATTATACTGACATGGCACAAATTTTAACTCGGGTATATGATATTAAAAATATTAAAATTACTAAGAATGCAAGCGCAGGAACTTTAAAATTAAAATATGATCATACAAATGGAGATGAGGATGAAGTTGATTCTGGTGTACAAATGGTTGAAGATCTAGGGCGCGATGGAAGAAATCCTGTTCAAACCAATGGAAATGGTAAGATTATAGATATAGGTCCGGCTGATATGCGCGCGAATACGTTCTTCCTTGAAACAAGCCTCAGCCCCATGGTCTCGAGTGTTAAAAAAACTAAAAAGGGAAATTAAATTTTTTTAAACACAAAGGAAAAGTTTAAAAAACTGCATATTTGTTCATTTTCAGTTAGATCTTTGTGATATAAATTGTACCAATGGTAGAAACTGCTAATGTTTAATAGTTCAAGATTGTGATTTTTACATTTTTCAATTAGATGGTCTTTATAAAGAAAATATTCAATTGAAGCCCCACGATACTCAAAATAGGTCTCTTGGGATGTTTTACTATTCTTAAGTTCAAATGAATACATTCTTTCATCTGGGGTGTTTTTAATGCAAATGTTTTCATTTTCAAATGAATTGCCATCCTTAAGTAGTTTATGTATTTTATCTCCGTCAGCAGCAGTTCCAATGAAATACCCACCCGTCTTTAATTTTCTGGAAATAATATCTAGTGTTGTGTCTATACTATCTACAAAATAGTGCATAGAGAATTGACACGAAACTATGTCGTAAATTTTAGAGTTGTCTTTACTATTTATCTTATTTAGAGCGGTTGGGTCTACAGCCGAAATATTCCAGAAATAACACTTAGGCGTATTTGCGCGATGTTTTACACCCTGATATCGTTTAATTGCCCCATCAAACGAATGTTTTTCATATATGCTTTTCGTATCAACATCAAAACCCGTGACAAATTTAAGTTTAGCAAGTGTCCATTTCATAATGTCACCACCGCGCCCAACTGCAACATCTAATAAAGAAGTCCCAGATGTATTTCTTTGCGCGTCAAGAATGAGTTGCAGTTTAATCCAGTTGTGAAATTTACGAAGTCCTTCGAGAGATTCAGTCATAATTAAATGTCAATTTAATTAATTATGAATGTACCTATACTCTATATTTTTTTGCAAAATTATTTATTTTTATCATTCAGGGTCATTATAGCCATCGCTGCATAATTATGCAGGTCCATGAGAGTATCTCTCAGAGTTTCATTTGATACTTCAATGCTAATATCCTTTGATGTAATTTTAGCGTATCTTTGAAGCTTGTCACCGATTCGTACTAGCACACCGACGGTGCCGTATGTAGCAAAAGCGTCACCATAATCTTTATTTTTTTTAATGAAGAGTTCCAGACATTCTTTCTGAATACACTCTAACTGCCCTGGCCGTTCCATTAAATGTATATAAATTATATCTCTAAATTAAATCAATAAGATTTATACTCCCCAAACCCATATAAATATCCAATTGTTTTTCCCAGTCTGTTTTTGGTTCATAATTTGGGTAAACATTTGTAATCATTATAGATTATATAAAAAATAATCCATAGTTTCTTTAACAAATATTACAAAAAAAATAGATACTTAAAATTATTATACATTATACATTATACATTATACATCATATCATGAATTGTAAATGCGGAAATAGAGCGCTTTTCTTTGAAAAATTTACAGAAGACGGGATTTTTAATACATTTAAATGCGACACCCAGGAGTCTAAAAAAAAAGGAAAATGCGATTTCTTTCATGTGGAAAAAATTAAAGACATTAAAGACATTAATATTGCATCTGTTCAAAATAACAAAACAACCGAGGAGCAAAATCCGCCGCAACTGACCGCAATTAAAATGTACACAAAGGATTTATTTCAATATATTAAACTATATAAAAATGTAACACACCTACCAGAGACATATTCTACTGCTTATACAGCAAATATCAATCACATCCTTAAACGATTAAATATGCCTTTATATTTTGCAAACACCGAGAGCATCGATTCGCTTGAAAATAGGATAAATATGAATGTATGTGTAAAACGCGTTGAACGGACCAATATATATCCGATTACATTAACAGAATACCATTTAGAAATAGCGGTTCCGATGAACATTATCAAAAATAAGAAAAGAAAGATTAAAATTAGCGCCAAACTTAGTAAACTACCTGATTTTAAGTCATTCATAGAACAGGAAGAAAAAACGAAAAATACAATCATTACTGATAACAATTCGGTATGCAGTGATAATGAAAGTGTTTTGTCTGAAGATGATAATGATAATACATTTGACGTTGATAACTGCGACTCTGATCAGGATGTTGATGACGATATAGAAGCATTTAGCGACTAAATTAATTTAATTAAATGTATATTATACCGTAATATAGTATATGTTGTCAAATATTTTAGATGAAAAAAGTCAGGCTAAAATAAGCGAATTATTTAATAAAATTATTTTTCCCGTTAAGTGCTATGCTATTATATTACTAATTATTCTTTTATTAAATTCTTATTATTTATATAAAATTTCTGAAAACTTAACCGATTTAAAAAAATGATAGATTTAATCTTAAATGTCGGAACTGCCTGTTACAGATCAAGAAATTGAATTTTTTAAGAAAGATGTAGGCGATTACAATGATATAGATACCCAAATTAAAGATGTTAAGAAAAAAATGAAGCCTTTTCAGGATAAACTCAAAGAACTTACACAAAGAAAGAAAAAGAAACAGGATGAAGTTTTAAACTTTATGTCGAGCAATAACCTTGATGTGTGTCACGTTGGCGACGATTCTAAGCTCGAACTTAAAAACACGGAGGTCAGTAAACCTATTACAAAAGGTGACGTCTACGATAGAATATACAAATTTTTCTCCGAAGAAACTGAAAAAACGAATGATATGAATGTGCAAGAAAAAGCAAAGTATTTACACGATTACATCTATGTAGAGGGTCGTGAAAAAGTACCTACACAAAAGTTAGTTTCTAAAGCATCTTAAAAAGTGATAATGTCCTTGTATCGTTTTGTAATATCTAATATATCTACTTCTTCGTCATATATTTCATACTCTTCTCTCTCCAGGAGTTTTATGTAATTGTTTAATGTAAGCGTTTTAATATTTAAGTTACCATCTATTTTAATTAAACCTATATCTGAATTATACCTATCTGTTGTAAAATTTAAAACCGTTAAGTTCAATTCAGACTCTTTATTGTACATTACAATAAAGTCTCGGTACAGCGTATAAAATTCAAACTGTTTAAATTGTATTATATCAAATACAATTACATTTGTCTTTTTTTCTTGAATTTCTCCATTTTTAAGAAAAATCAGGTATGACTTCATTCTATAATTTAAACAGTATATTTTAAATAACCTTTTTTAAACTGAATATTTCAAAAATTAAAATTATATAAAAAAATATTTTATAATGAATTATATTGGTGATGGCTAGAGCACCTGTTAACTGGACCAATGATATCAAGGAGAAAATTGACCAGGCAGACAATGAAAAACTTTTAGAATACTTTCAGATTTTAGATAAAAAATGGTCTATCAGTAAAGAAGACGATCTAATAACCACCGTATGTGGTAAACTTTGTATCCCCGATTTGGAAACGATTGACTCCAGTGTCCTTTCCATTGAAATGGAAAAGGCAATTTTTGAAACTACATTACTATATTTCAAATTTAAAAAATATATACCCGATTTCGAAGACTATAAAGATCGTTGGGATAGAATTTATGAAGTTATTTTCTATTCGGAAAGACTTATACGCGATACTCACATACTTTACTGTACCACTGACCCAAATAGAAATTCGCTGTGTAATGAAGATCCAGATGTACTTTTTAAGTATGCCCGTTTTACCGATGATTCTAAGAAAACACCTTATCAGTGTCTTCTTCTATATCTTCTCGAATTGTTTTCAGAGGAAGGTTTTACCAAATCTGGGGATAATTTATATAAGCCAGTTCTATACAAAGGTTATAATACTCACGCTTGGAAAAAACAGTGCACAATCAAGGATTACATTTACCAAAAAACAGATCACAAGATAAATTTCAATCAATGGAAAAATGCCACTGCAAATGGAACAAGCAATATAAATAACGCAGAAAAATATTTCAAAGAACTTATCGGCCCGGAACTTCCGGCTCTGAACAAGGATCGTCATTTGTTTGCTTTCAAAAATGGGAATTACATTACTCGATACAATATTTCAAACCCAGGAGAAACTCCTGTTTATAAAGATATATTTGTACCATACGGTAAAACGCATCCGTATCTAAATAACTTATCTGTTGCCGCAAAATATCATGACGTTAAATTTAATAATTTTGATCAGTACTCCGAAGAAGAGTGGTTTAAAATTATGGATCACTGCCCAACATTCAAAAGTCTTTTGGATTATCAAGAATTTACAACTGAAGTACAAGAGTGGTTTTGTGTTCTTATAGGTAAAATGTGTTTTAATTTAGGAGATATGGATAATTGGCAGGTTTTATTGTATCTACTTGGTCAGGCGGGTGCTGGAAAAAGTACAATTGTAATGAAAATTATTCAAAAGTTTTATGAAGAAGAAGATGTCGGTATCATAGCAAATAACATAGATGCTAAATATGGTATTAAACCACATGTCAATAAGTTCATGGTTTTGGCGCCGGAAATAGCAGAAAATTTTAAGATGGAGCAGACAGATTGGCAGTTATTGGTTGAAGGAGGAAGAAATACTTATTCAGAAAAGTATAAATCCGATGAAACTATTAACTGGGAAGTTCCCATGATGATGGGTGGTAACAAAATTATGAGATACAAAAATAATTCTGAAAGTGTATCTAGGAGAACAGTGGTTGTTAATTTTTGGAAAAAGGTAGTAAATACAGACACTGAAATAGATAAAAAACTTACAAAGGAAATACCGAATATTATGAAAATGTGTATTCGCGGTTACTATCGTATCTTAAAAATTCATGGCAAAAAAGGAATCTGGAATATTCTCCCGCAGTATTTCAAAGAAAACAAGGAAGAGATGGAGCAAACTACTAATTCTCTTCAGCATTTCTTGAAAGCCGGCAATGTTGTATTTAATAAAAAGTTATATGTACCTCTAAAGGTATTTTCTCAAATGTTTAATGAGCATTGCAGGGAGAACAATCTACCCCGCGAACAATTTACAAAAGATTATTATATGGGTATATTTACTAATAATAACATTAAAATGGTGCAACAGGGTTCAAGAGAATATCCTATTAATTCAGGCATTATACTTAAACGAACTACATTTTTACTCGGTATTGATATCTCGGGCGATGATAACGAAATTCTAGACAATGACCCTGAATAAATTATACGTTAAAAGATTCGTTTTAATTTATTTATTAAAAGTAAATGTCCAAAGAGCCAACTGAATCGACTGTCGACGGCAATTTTATATTTAAGGCTGGTGTTGTATGTGTATTCATTGTAATTATCTATTTCATGTATAGTTTATTTTCTAAAATGAAGGAAATAAACAATAAACTGGACTCTTTTTTAATAGATCTAAATAAACCGCCTGAAATACACGAATTACAACAAGATGTCGTTGAAGACATTTCTGAGAAAACTGAAGATAAGAAGTCCAATGTAGATTTATCAGGTGTTGACTTAGTACAAGATCTAGATACCATCGAGGAGTAAATTTTATGTAGGACATAAAAGAATATTCTCGTTCCTTACAAATGCATCTATTACACATCTATATATTTTTTCATATGAAGCGATGTCATTTCCGCCCGTAATTATAACACTACCGGGTCTGAATACAATGCATGACATGACTTTATTAAAATCTGGTTCTTGCATCTTAATGTTAACGCCCGGGTATTTATTCGGGTTAAAGGAATAAGTTTTAAGGTAATTCAACTCCCGTTTATCTAGAATTTTACACAAATCTGTCTGTTTTATGAATTTATCGATCTTAAAATCAGAATTTATCATGCATATTCTAACATTGGATATTTTTGCGGTTTCGTTCTTAAAAGCGTTCAATGTTTTAAGCCTTTTAAAAATTTTTCTTATAGCGTATGTGGCTGAATATGGGTTAAGAATTCCTGCTAACTGAATATTTCCATTTGAGAATATTTTAGCAGAAACTTTTGGTTTATTCTGGTACTTCACCGTTATGTAAACATTAGCACAATTATAGAATTGTTTTTTACCGTTTTCGTTACTGTACTCTAAACAATACTTTGAAGTCTCTATGAGACTATTAAAAGAACAGCAAACAGTCATTGTAGATATATCCCATTTTTTAATAATTTTAAAAGATGTATATATTTCGGGACCACTCATTCGCTGATAAACATCGTTAAAAAATTTGAACTGAGGATTACAAATGCAATCTGTATATTGAGAACGCGGATCGCAGATTGAGCACGTTGTCATTATGTCTCCGTGTTCTTTATATACTAATTTGTTTCTTTATATAGTTATTTTTTGCAATTATCTGTCTTTAATTTCATTTATATTATTTATTACATCAATATAATCGATTATTAATTGCTTGTTTACTGTTTCTCTGCACGCTTTTAGGAGCATCGATGTCATTTCTTTAGAATGATTATTTACTAGATGCGTGAAATAAAATATAAAACGCGGAAGATAAAATTTATAAGTTTCTTCTAGATTCAGGTCTTTATCATTAATGTCTTTTATAATATCATGTAAACAATATGTTAAAATATTAAGATCTACATCTTTAATCATATCATCTGATATAATTAGTTTATTAGTCGATTTCCGATGATAATAAACAATAAGTTTATTAATTTCTTCTATTTTTTTACTTGTTAAACTAATTCTAGTACAAGGATCCCTGAAGTCAGACATTTTATTCAAATATAGTACAAATGTATTAAAATCATAATAAATGTACTTATTGTTATTTTTAATACATATCCATGGATATTTAAGTTCTTCGTGAGAAATTGGGCACATATTATTAAAATCTAGTGTTTGTCTTATTTTTCTTTGAATTACTTTTGCAGCGGAGTAGCTGTTTAGAATATCTAAAATACATTTTTTTTGGACGTACCCAACAAATTTAATTTTATAAATTCTACATATTTTTCTTAAACAGTTAACGGTTAAACTATTGGAATACCGAATCATATATTTAATTATTCTATCTTTTTAAATTATTTAATAAAATATATAAAAAGATAAAAGATAAAATATAAGATATATAAATATATAAATAGATGACATCTTTTAAAATATCTAAAAAAACAGTTCATACAGATGCTAGAACATCTATAATAGATAAACATGTTGAAACCATTAAAAAAATAGAAGACGATAAAAAAAATATCGATAAATATCGTTCAGAATTATTTTTGTTGGAAAAAACAAAAAAAAATTTTGAATGTAAAAACAATTTTTCTGATGCTTTTATTGTGCACCAAAAAATAGACAAATTAAAGGATAAAATTCAAAGAATTGAAAACGATACAGAATTATCCGATTATTTATTTAATTCTATGAATTTTATAAAAGAGATTGATAATGATGAATGTACAACGGTGTCAGATACGACAGAGGACGGTATATTTAAGTACATTTCTCTTGATTCGAAAAATAATAAAGGCGAAATGTATAAGATGTACATGGAAAAATGTTTTCCATCCGAAGTAAATAGAACCGTTGAATATAGTCTAAATAATACATATAGATGTAAAGATTGCGGTTTTAAAACCACAAATGATATTTCATCTGGTCTCACAATCTGTTTTAATTGCGGTCTAGCAGAAAAATCGAATATTTCAAACCTTCCAGAGTGGAATCATGCAGAAACCCACGAATACATTAAACCTTATAGTTATAAACGGACAAATCACTTTAAAGAATGGATTAATCAAATACAGGGACGCGAAGGAACTGTTATACCAGCAGATGTTATAAATTTACTGATTATCGAGATTAAAAAAGAAAGATTAAAGGATAAATCCCTTGTTACATATTCTAAAACTAAAGAATTTCTTAAAAAACTTAAACTCAATAAATATTATGAACACATTCCAAATATAATTCATAAAATAACTGGTAATAAGCAATTAATCATTAACAATGAACTCCAGGTTAAATTAATTAGTATGTTCAATGATATACAGGAACCATTTGATAAAAATTGTCCGAAGAATAGAAAAAATTTCTTGAGTTATTCATATACATTATATAAATTTTTTCAATTAATAGATAAAGAAGAGTATCTTATATATTTCCCATTACTTAAAAGTAGAGAAAAATTGTTTGAACAGGAAAACATATGGAAGAAAATATGCAAAGATTTGAATTGGACTTTTAAGCCGTGTATATAATACAATTAAATTTAATAGATGTCTATATTCGCTGTACTGTTATTGTAAGATACCGCGGTAGTTCCCAGGCATGTTACATTGATATAAGATCTTGATGACGCGATTTTATTAAAATTTATTTCAAGCTGAATACTGCTATATCTATCCAATGGTACACATGATCCAGAATATGCCGAGGAAGCTAAAGGTATAACCAATGAACATATTCCATCTTCTTTATCTACACCATTGAAAGTGTACCTATTATAATTTAAACCTAAAACCGACTTAGTTGCATAATCTATAACACTTGGTTCTAATGTTTTGTGATAAGGATATCCATTTAATTTTAGATTAAGGTCCTTGATGTGTACACCGGATGTTAACCATCCAGATACTATAATGTGCGATGCATATAAATTAAAACTATCTAAATCTAATAAAAGATTGGCGGTGTTATCCGCATCGAAGTATAAACCTTGTGTAATTTTAGGCATTTGCGTAATACCTCGATTGAATGCATTTATTTCTGTATCGTCTAATTCGAATCTTTTGTTATAAAGTCTTAGTTTCTGTATAGTAGTGCTATAATTTAATTTAAAGCGCCCCGCCACATTTTTGTAGGTGTCTCCAAGTTGAAATCCATAATTGTCTGCCATAAAAGAATCGATGAAGTAATTATCATCTCTATCACACGGAATCAGGGTATTATTCATGAAACGGTCAAAAACTGCAATGTTCATATCACTCGAGTTCAGCTCGTTTCCAAGTACATTATCGAGTTTGTTGTAATAAATTTTGATAGACAATTTTTGGTCTTTGAGTAAACCAGTAGGAAATGAACCATTTTCAGATATATTATGGAAAGTTTCTAGTTTAGAACTTAGTGTTTTTGTAAAACCGGGTATCCATGTGGTTAATTTAGTAGAACCGTCTTTATTTAAAATGCTACAGTTTTTTAATAAATTAGCATATTCCCCCGCCCCAAATTCTGTATCTAACATCACTTTAATGTCATCAAATGTGAGTGTTTGCCATAATTGACTTCCAACATGATACTCTATTCTACTAAAAAGGCGAAGAATAGATAAATTTTTGAGAAAAATGCCCTTTATTTCGGGTATATATGGAAGGATATCCGTATCAAGTTGTTCGGTATTGAATGCAATTGAATTAAAAGTGTTAACAGCGGCTGAAGAGATTAAATTTATACCGTGACTAGGCTGCCACCTAAAATCTAACATGGTTGGGTCGACGGGCCATCTAGAATATATTCCGGTCCATGATTTTCCATCCTTTGATATCGCCACGTTGTATGTTCCTTCGCCTACAGCAATCCATAAACCGTGTTTATGTACAACATCAAATACTATATCAAAAACCTTTGATGCATCCGAATATTCCCATTTTTCAAAATCGTCTGAATGAGCCATGGGGGATATTGCACCTCTGCCTGCCGCCACATATTTAGCCGAATTTAAACCTGTTATAAAATTATCGTTTTGAACTTGTGCTATTTTATAACAATGTCCGTTCGTCTTATTTGTTAAAGTTTCGGTGCCTAGTCTGAAATGCTTTATAAATTTAGGGTACTCGGCACCATTGTCATCTGGTTTATTTATAATTGGTATATTGATCTCTTTATAAGGAACCAAATAAAACCCCGTGCCGGATACGTGATCTACCAGAAACATATCACCTGTTAATGGAGAATATTTAGTAGAAATTACTTTTCTAGTTATTCCGTCTACTTCTAAGTCAAATGGGCGATTAACCCATTTGTCTCGAAAAGGCCGAAAACCAATTGTAAAACCGTCTCCTCCCGCCGAGGGCGGCCAGTTGCGGGACTGTGTCGACCCACTGCTCTCGTCGGCCGTCTCAACCCCGGGACCTATAAAATTGGTTCGGCCTGTGAAAGTCAATGCTTTTGTATTGTCCATATCTATAAACAATACCGCCTCATTCAGTCTTTCGGCAGTCCCACTCTCAACTTCTATTAGGTAACTTACATTAGTTAAAATACTGGTAATTCCATTTACATTTATAACTTCCATATTATTTACCTCGTAAAGACTATCATGTAAAGTTTCGGTGTGTTCATAAGGGTTATAACCGCCGTCTGTCGGGAAATCTACGTAAGTCCATGGTTTAGTCAGGTCGTTTGTATAAGCCAAACAACGATTGTTTCTAAGTGTGTCGTCGTATATTGGAGTGCCTCCGACAAACCAATGTCCTTTGTGGAAACAGACTGTATGAATTTCGTAAAACAGAAGTTCAATAAATACATGAGTATACTCGTTACTAAATTGTCCAACATGACTGGGGTAGTCTATAGTTGAATAGCATAGATGTATTTTATCATTGTTACTTCTTCCAACTATGACCATTTTTCCATCCGCAAAAACAACATCGTTTATTTTTTCAAATGGAGTATTATGCCAAAGAGGTGTACCGGGATCTTGACCTGATGCAAGAGAAGAATGCATTCCCAAATCTTCGTAATTGTTGCTGTCTGAAGAGCTTAATATGTCATATAGTGGCGGAGCATATATCAATTTCCAAAAATATTCGTTCTCAAAGTTTGGAGTCAATCTTTCAGAACTAAGCGGCAAAACCCTGACGGCAAGAATTGCCTGAATGACCGCACCTTCATCATAAGTACCCGAACAATAAACAATTTCACTATCATTGCTTCTGGGGTCCTGATAGAATCTTTCCATGTTAAAATTAGATAAAAAATCCTTCTGGTCGTCGCGCCTACCTGTATAAATAGATCTCTCTTCGTTGAATATAATATCATCTGATGCATACTTATAAACTTGACCACTAGGAAAAATGAATCCCCCCCTTAGGGCCTTTGTAACGGATCCTATGAGAGGTGACGTTTTCTGACTGGCTGAATCTAAACCACTTCTATTTCCGCATATAATTACTCTATCATTGACCGCGATGATATCATTAGGCTGATAGAGTGTCCCGAGATTAGACAGGGCGTACGAGTCTTGGTTTTCAGATGCAATGTAACTTTCGATTATATAATTAGTTCTATCTGCGATAAGTTCGTCATCTATATTAATCTTAATACCTCCACTAAATGTGTTGTCGTGAAATAAACTTATTCCCCTATATTTATTAATGTCATTTGTTAATTCTTTAGATCTAAAAGTGTCATCAAGGTGTATTTGTAAGACGTCCTGATGGCGATTGGTTCTTGCGCTTATAGACATACCGAGCCACCCGCTCTGTTCGCCTATAGCCGTTTCACTGTCAATGATTCGCCAGTGTACTGTGTCATGTGACACTGCAATGTAACCCCTGGTTGCCGACTGGTGTGCCGCTTTTATAGATGCAGTCCAAATATTTTCTAAGAAATTAACAGTGGATATTTCATAGTCATCAATTCCAACTACAAGTTTAAATTTTTTAGCATCCTTATCATATGAAAATATTTCCGTCCGTGTCGTTGGCGGCGCCACATTTCGGATTAAAACCGCTTTATTAACAGAATCTGTTTCAAAGAACACGGAGCCGCTAAACCCAATGACGGAATCACCGTCCATGTCCGCTCCACCTTCAATTTCTATATATTCTGTTGTAATATCGAGTACAGGCTGTTCTGACCCCAAATTTAAGTGAGCATTGGATCCCAGAGATTTTCGTTTGTTGGATATTATCTTCACGATAGTGTTTATCTGCGACGTGTCTGTTTTCTTAAGAATCACTACATTTGAGTCTAATTTTTTATAAGCAGCAGCGCTCTCATACGGCGAGCCAGCACTTACGGGCGAAGAATATCTCGAGTTCTGGCCGTCTGGCACATTTTCATTGTACAATATTTTATTATTTGAGTGTTTAGTATAAATAATTTCATCTAAATCACCGACTTCATTTTTGACTATATATATATCATATTCCCTGTTTATAGATGTTGCATACAATAACCGTGAATGGATATCTAATTCACTTGAAATTAGTGGAACTATACCTGGGCGGATACCAATCGCTTTTATAGTAGATGCGCTTATTACATCAGGACAAATTTGATTGTGTTGTATATCTAAAACTGCGCCAGAAATAAAGCCTTCAGACATCGGCGTGACGGGGGAAGTTGCATTTAATGCTACTCGTATATCTCCTTGTAAATTACTAACATAACTCGAAATGTAATTAATACTACCCTGCTCGGTTTCATAGTTCTTGACATTAGCATCATCATATACTTCCCGCGGATCTCGTTCTGACTTGACCCGTTCCATTTGTTCATCAATTATAGAATATTTTAATGGATACCAATTGTAACCGTCATTGTTGGACACAAATAGGGCCGTATTCAGAATGCGGGGGTAGGGTTCAACGCGCACATTAACTGTGACCTCTGCATTCATATCAAATGGAATATGAGACGACGACTCGACTTCGTGAGGCTTTCCAGATGCAACCCATAGTCCTTTATCATTAGTAACCAAATGATCTACAACTGGCATGTAATATTTCAAATCGTCCATTACCCCAAGACGAGATATTATGTGTTCACTATACATCGGGTCCGTGTTGAAAGAAATGTTAACAGTATTAGTCATTAACTCATATGGGGGTTCATATGTCGTTGAATTACACGATATAAAAAGGTATAATATCTCTCCGGTTTTTGTAGATATGGGATTGTCGACGTCATATATATTCTTGGTATCGTCCACACTATTGTGATAAAAATTTTTAGTATTAGAAGCAATATCACTAGTGAGCCCAGTGAATTGTCCATCTTTTACCAAATTAAACTTATAAGTGGTACCAGTCACGGGTGACTGGAAGATGGGGTCACCACTACCCGTGACCCGATTAGACAAATTCATTATAGCATTTATTTTATCTTTCAGCACTGATACTGTTATAACTGACCGGTCAGTAGGGTCCTCGGCTAGTATACTTACAGTACGCCTCTGGACAATAGGCAACCCGCTTTGTGCCGGAGCATCAGTTCCCGAATAATATGGTATAGAAATGTATATAATCTTAGGATCATATATGTAGTTGTTATAGAAACTTATTAACGGATGGGTATCTTTAAACCTGACCTCAATGTTATAATTTTCAGTGTCTAATATAGTGTCATTGTTGGCGGGGACGCCCCCCAGAACAGATGGCGTGGGCGCGAGCGCATATATAGCAACACTATCAACGTATAAATTAGAAGAATTGGTGCCCTCCCAGACATCATCCTTGCGGCATATCAAATAATCGCTACTTACTCCGCCGTATAATAGTTGAAGTTTACTTTTCAAAGTTGCTATGTTGTCAGCCGCGTTAATAGCACAACAAATCTTAAATTTGTCATTTAAACGTTCATCCACTGGTTTGCAAGATGATTCAAAAGCTGTTCCTCCAAGACGGATTGATTTCGGATTGTTATCCAGGCTACCATTCCCATTTGTTACACTGTTATTCACTTTTATATTGATTTTTTCTGCTTGTAAAAAACCTAAATCTGTTACAAGAGTATTGTCGGATACCCCCGTGAATTCAATCTCAGAGGAGCCCATAGAGGTTTTCACTTTGACAGTGTAATCGTTGCTATTTACATCGAGTATATTATTTACTTTTGTTTTAAATTCGCCGAATGTTAAATAATTCCCGGTTGCATTTCTTGATGTCATTTGTATACTTTTACCGATGGGCCAAAGATTCGACATCCCTCCGTTTTGTTTCACATTTACAAAAATGGTTTCATAGTCATTTATTGTGGGCATATTTTTAATTCTTACATCTAAATAGTCTCGTAGATCGATTTTAACAATGCTGGCACCTATGTTATGTTCTGATACAATATCGTTAATTTTTACATCATCCGGATATTCTACCTTATGGACCTTATTTAATAATTTAATATCAGTCTGTACATAACCAAACGTTTCATGAATTAAGACTTTTAATTCCCCTAAAGTTAAATTGGTAGCGTTATTACTAAAATTGTTGCGTACAAATGCGAAAGAATTAAGTTGTTTATTAGTCAGCATTTCATTTTTTCTATACATATCAGATAAAGGATAGTAATTGTTCGGACCATCATACATATTTACATTTTCCCATGTTACTCCATCATTATAACTCCTCTTTATCTTACCCTCGCTGGCAAATTTGTCCACTCCTAGTAAAACCTTATGCTTTGATCCTGCTACATATACAGGATCTCCATATGGGTCTGTTACACTAGATGATATAACATAGTCTTTAAAATTAAAATTCTCTAAACGTTTGGAATTTGTTTCAAGTGGCCGTGTACTTACAATAGGATTCGATGCGCCCGCGGTGATAGTGTGCTCGGTTGAATCATAATAAAGATCTTTTAAATGAAAAGTTGTCTGACTTGAGCCGTGGTACTTGGCGATGCTACCTGAATCATACGAGAGAAACCATTCAGGGGCGCGGAGTACTTCACCTGTGTGATCCTTAAATCCCGAGACCAGTACACCATCATCGGTAGGTAAAATAGTTGTAACTATTTTCAAAATGCTAGGAAGTGCAACTGAGGATCCAGATTGGGTATAATTAATATCCCTAAGTATCACTTCACGTTGATAGACAAACTCATCTAATAAAAGAAATTTATAAGGGTCATTGCCTGCAATTGCTGGTTCACCCCCGATGAATAAAACGGGTGTATTCGACGCACCGGCCTGTCCGTCGACGAGTGCAATATCCATAATTTCACTGAAATACCCTATTTTAAATTTACTTGGCGGCCCGGCATCGCTCATGCCGTCACCCACTGATATATTAAAGTCTGGCCCTGATAGCCCGCCCCTTCCCTTGCCTACAGATATATTAACAGGGCCCCATCTTTCATCTACAACAACAATTGACTTGTTTATATACACCCACTCTCCGTCTGCTGGGTTCGTTTTATAAACACCAGGTACCGACTTAGTTGAAAAATCTATATCAGATTTAGATAAGCTTTCGCCTGTCATTAAAAAAGTCTGTCTTAGCTGGTCTCCTATATTTTCTAGGTCCATACCACTGCCTGGAGTTGAATCGTCTGCTATATACTGAAAATTTGTTATTTTAGAATCCATTTCAAAATTTAAATAGATGTCTCCGAGCATGTCAGTATTTTCATCTGGTGTAAAAAGTTTATATTTTTCAGTCGTTGTACTTTCTAAATTGCCAGAGCAAGTCATTTCTGAAATGTTGTGTCCGTGAATAATTTGTTTAGTTGAGTCATTTTCTGTTATGAAAACAGACTTTATTTCTTCATTATCATTTATTTCATTGGTAACAGCAAGACCCTGTGTACCGCTTGCATTATATGCGGCGTGAGCAGCATGAGCCCCTCTTCCCATATTGTTAATTAATATAAGTAAAATATAATTATTTATATTATTTAACCCATTTATTCATTTATTCATTTATTCATTTATTCATTTATCCATACTAATTTAGTACATCGCGAGCGATGCTGCGCCACCCTTGAATAGTGCAGTGGTCTCTCCAATGCACGTAATATTAATGTATGGGTTTCCTGCTGGTACCTGCGCCGTGAATGTTAGAGTTAGACGAATGCTGTCGAAACGGTTAAGAGGAACCGATGATCCCGAATAAGCAGAACTTGCGAGGGGGAATACAAGGATACCAATGCCATCAACCGCCTCTTCCTGGTTATTCTCTATATCACGATTAACATATAGACCAAGCGAAGAAGCAGCCGCGTAATCTAACATCTGAGCAGGCAGAACACCGGAAAATGAAGACGAATTTAACTTAAGCTCAGCGCTCTGGATATAGACATCTGGTCCTAGGTTACCCGAAAGAATAAGATGCGAACCATATAACGAAAAGTGGTCGAGATCAATGGTCTTTTGCTTAACACTTGCGATGTCAGTAATAACAGAATTCTGGGACATCTTAAGACGCTTTGGAAGACCAAGTGGCATCGCCTTCATCTGTTCGCGCTCCTCATTACACATAATAATGTGCTTGGCGTAAAGTCTAACAGTTTTTATTGAGATTGGGGAGGGACCAAGGGCAATAGATGTGGGACTACTGGCTGACAAAGTTGAATTTTGCACGCCTGTTTTGTAAGAGACCGATGTAAGGTAAGGGGAATCGACTGGGAACTTGTTGTACACAGTGGCGGCGTTAAGGGTGTATGGATCGGCGGTAATAGTTACATTATCTTTGGGAGCGAAATAAACCTTAATCTTAATAGACTGATGAGGAGCCGCTGCAAGAGGATATCCGCTCTCCGAAATACTGGTAAAAGTCTCTAACTGAGGAGCAAGAGTCTTGGTTAGCGCAGGAATAATAAATGTAACATCTAATTCTTTTTTGCCATTAGTATTACTGTAGTTTGTGGCGTCGTAGGTCGACTCACCGTCTGTCGATGGGCGGCCTCTTCTCGATACGGTGTTGTATGCGGCCTCGGACATCTCGGTGTTGTATACTACCCGTACATCATCTTTCTCAAGAGTTTGCCAAATCTGTGTACCAACCTGATACTCAATGCGCTCAATTACATTAGTCAATGCACCTGATTTGAACTGAAATATTGGATCCCCTGCACTGAGCTGGGCTTCCGACCCGCTCACCACGTCGACTTCATTGTCGCCACCGAATCCCGGCGTGATACCGCCAGTAAAATTATTCTCAATGACAACTTTCATATTGAGATATAATTCTCCAAGACAATCGATGTCATTGTTGATGGTGAAAATCTTGGTACCGCCAAAATCTGAAGTACCATTGTTACCACTAGCGGGAACCTCTAGAATTGTCGAACCGTGGAGTAACTGACGAGTAGTATCATTCTTGTTCCAGAAGACCGACATTACGTCGCCTTCCTGGTCCTGAATCTTATTAGTAACGGCGAGACCCTGGGTACCACTTCCGTT
>Ga0181392_1000039_pt1 | contig 37957 bp, 68 predicted proteins | sample 15SPOviralmetaG_FD_130083 | JGI IMG/M metagenome (GOLD analysis project Ga0181392, IMG submission 130083) | Marine viral communities from the oligotrophic San Pedro Time Series (SPOT) site, San Pedro Channel, CA, USA - 15 SPOT_SRF_2010-09-15 | ecosystem: Environmental > Aquatic > Marine > Strait... | reverse complement strand
TGCAGAAATAATTGCAAATGACAAAGAGTTAGGGGAAGGTACATTCCAACTTGGTAACTTACAAATAACAATAGTTCATTTAAAACCAATAATAATCAAATGAAAAAAGCAATAGTAACAGGAGGCGCCGGTTTTATCGGATCTCATTTAGTAGATAAACTTATTGATATGGGAGTTCAAGTATCTATATTAGATAATTTTTCAACAGGGAAGGTAGAAAATGTTAATCCAGCAGCATATTGTTGGAAAGTAGATATTTCAGCAGCACCTATAGAAGATTTAGCAACATTTATGGATGGCGTGGATGTTGTATTTCATTTAGCAGCAATGGCAAGAGTTCAGCCGTCAATTGAACAGCCAATTCCTTATCATGATACAAATGTAAACGGCACACATAAATTATTAAATGCAGCTAGAATTGCTAATGTTAAAAAGTTTATATTTAGTTCATCAAGCTCTGTATTTGGTAACGCAAGTGTCCCTACTACAGAAGAACATTTAAAAGACCCAATGTCGCCATATGCATTACATAAATTAATTGGAGAACAATATTGTGAATTGTTTAGTAAAATTTATAATTTAGATACAGTGTCATTAAGATACTTTAATGTATATGGAGACCGCATGTCATTAGATGGAGCATATAGATTAGCAATACCAATATTTGCATCACAGATGAAAGAAGGTAAGTCTTGTACAATAAATAATGATGGCAACCAAAGAAGAGATTTTACTTATGTAGATGATGTGGTGGCAGCAAATATAAAATGTGCATTAAGTGAAAAGGAATTCAAAGGAGAGGCATTTAATATAGGTAATGGTGATAATGTATCAGTTAATGAGTTAGTAGATATGATGGGCGGAAAAAAGAGTTACGGAAAAAAAGTTCTAGAACCATTTGAGACTTTGGCAGATAATAATAAAGCTAATCTAGAATTAGATTGGAAACCAAAAGGTAATTTACAAGAATGGATTAATCAATATATGGAAAAATTATGAAAACAATAGGAATAGTTGGACAAGGATTTGTTGGATCAGCAGTTAATGAAGGATTGGCTAAATATTATACAATTGAAACATATGATATAGCTAAAAAGAGTACATGTGAGTCTTTAAAAGAGTTATGTGAAAAGACAGGTATTGTATTTGTTTGTTTGCCAACACCAATGGAAAAGGATGGTAAATGTCATATTGGCATAGTAGAAACAGTACTTGATGAAATTAATCAGATAATGCACTTTGATGGGATTGGATTTACAAAAAAGACTATAGTTGTTAAATCAACTGTACCGCCAGGCACTACAGAAAAATGGAACAAACAATTTACAGCACTAGATATAGTATTTAATCCAGAGTTTTTAACAGAAGCAAATTCAATTGAAGATTTTAAAAATCAAAATAGAATCATAGTAGGAGGCCCTAGATCAGCTGCAACAAAAGTAGTTAGAATATTTAGAAAGGTATTTCCAAAAGTTCCTATCATTAAAACAAATTCTACTTATGCAGAAATGGTTAAATATGTTACTAATTGTTTTTTAGCTACAAAGGTATCATTTGCAAATGAGATGTTTGAGATATGTGAATATTTAGATATAGATTATGATAAAGTAATTGAATACGCAAAGCATGATGAGAGATTAGGATATTCACATTGGAGTGTTCCAGGACCAGATGGAGACTATGGATATGGGGGTCACTGCTTTCCTAAAGATGTGAAAGCATTAATAAATGTAGCTATGGAATTAGATTCAAATATAACTCCAACTATGTTAAAGGCTACAGATACTAAAAATAATAGTGTTAGAAAGAATAGAGATTGGGAAGGCCAAAAAGGTAGAGCAGTATTATGAGATATTATATATTATACCCAGATAGTACAGAAGCCGATACCGTTAACGATGTAAATCAATTAGGCGATGATAATGGGTTTGGAGTATTTTGGGCACGTGAAGGATTTAATGTATTATTAAATGCAGTCGACCAAAATCATGAAGTCCTAGGACATCTTCGTATTATAGATGAAACGGCAAAACGTCATTCGATTGAATCGTTCCTAGATAAAATCAAAAAACTTAAAGTTAGAATTCAAGACTAAAATAATGCCAAAAATTAGAATAGATAGGGTGGACGATTACCAACCCATCAAAGAAAAACGTCCACGACGAAAGGAGGAAAATTTTGAGGAATTTAGAAGAGATCCAAGTAAGCGTAATAAACGTAATAAGAAACAGAAGTCAGAAGGAAGGTAATTGAGTTCGTTATATATTTATTATAAACCAATCTAAAATTAAGGAGAGAAGGTAATGTATACAAGAGAACAAATTATGAAAGTTGTAGAAGAAAAAGGCTACAAATATTTTCATGATACCGCAGACAAATCATATGATGTTAATATCATAGGAATTAGAAATTCAGAAACAAAAGGTAGAGTCACAAATGCATTTGATGACTTAATAACAATTTCATATAAAGATGAAAATTGTGAATGGCAATATCATGAATTTGCTTGCACAACAGACCCAGGAACACATTGGGTAGAAAATATTATGAGAAAAGAAGGAGTTGCTGTACTTAAAGAAGGACAGTATAGAGGTTCTCATAAATTAAGATTACATCAAGGAAAATATTTAGCTTTAGGACAGAAAAAGGATGTCACTGTTTATAGAGACAATAATAGAGATGGTGTATATGATTTAGATGATAATAATACTCAAACAGGTTTATTTGGAATCAACATCCATAGAGCTACTGGTAGAGCTGGAAGGAAGTCTACAAGAGTCGATAAATGGTCAGCAGGATGTCAAGTCATAGCTCATAATGACGATTGGCATGAATTTTTAGATATATGTCAGTCTGCAAGAGAAATACATGGAAATTCATTTTCATATACATTGCTAGAGAGTAAAGATATAGCATAATGGTAATGAGGGCAACATTTAGCGGTAGTCAACAGATTTTTGAAGAAGTCTGCGAACATTGTGGAGAAAAGGTTCGAGATATTCATATATCTGAGATTACTGTTAAAGCAGATAATGATCCTAGATCAATTACTATCAAAGATAAGGATGATAATAATGTTACAACTAAAAAAATTACTGATAAAATAATAGAAGTTTCTGAATCTTATAAACGTAGAGGATTACTAGATACGGATGAAGCGACTGCGGCATTTTCAGCTAAGGCATTTAAGTATGGCATACGTCCAGAAGCAATGTGTAGTGAATCAATTGATCTAATTAATGAGGTAACTCAATCTTTTTGCTATAGAGTGGCAGCAACACCGGATGCTGCTTTTGCTACTAAAATAGTAGGAGGCAGAACATTAAGTGCAAGTTTAGCATTAGCAAAACTAACAGATACAACCGGCTCAAGAATGGGAGTTGATAGAAAAGGTAACGTTATCAAGATGCAGAGTTATAAAAGAGTTGCAATGGATACTGGTATCGCTGAAGCAGATGCTAATGTGAAATATAAAGGACCTCAGGAGACTTCATGGTTTAGAGCTTTAAGACCGGCAGATCAAAAGTATCTAATTGAAGGTGCCCGGGCAGTTGCTAACTTTGTAAGAAGGCACGGAGAAGAATTGTTAGAAAACTTTAAAGTAGTTGGTAGATTTAGAGATAGAGCTGAATTTGTAAGAGCTGTGAATCTAGACGGCGGGAGATTAATATAATGATTAAACTAACAGATATACTAAAAGAACGAAGGGTATTATCAGTATTTGATTTTGATGATACATTAGCTAAAGCTGATGCATGGATATATGTCCAAAAGGGTGGCAGAACTATCAAAAAGTTAGATCCGGCTGAATTTGCAGTATATGATCAGAATCCTGGCGAGACATTTGACTTTAAAGATTTTGATAAGAAGTTACAGAATCCTAGAGTAATCAAACAAAATATAGAATTGTTGAAGAAACAATTAGATAAAGCAAGACGATCTTCTAGAGGTGCTAGAAAGGTGACCATATTAACTGCGAGACGATTAGGACTACCAGTAACCAGCTTTTTAAAATCATTAGGCATAAATGCATATGTAGTACCAGTAGGAAGTTCAGATCCAAAAGTAAAAGCAGATTGGATAGAGAAACAAATCAATAATGGATATGATACAGTTTACTTTATGGATGATAGTCCAAAAAATACAAAGGCTGTGCAGAAAATGTTAAGACGATATCCAAAAGTTAAATCAATAGTAAAATTGATAAAAGAAAGTACCACATGAAAAAGATAAAAGAAGATTTGCCTATCAAATTAAAAGATTTGCTAAGTACAGTAGATATTAATAACAGTGAATTAGATGTTACATTTGCAGCCCATCATGGATTACAAGATGGGTCAGGGTCGCCATCTCCATCAGCAGGCGTCGATTTAGATACACTAGATACAGCTGATGATATCACTCCTGGGTATGAAGCAGTAGGAGGCGGAGATGAAACAGACTTAGATAATGAGATAAGTCATGAGTTTGGATTACCAAATGAGTCTAGGATGTCTTTAATGTCAATACTTAAAGAAGATAGGTCTGCAGAAGAATTAGGAATTCCAAAAAATAAGTATGTTAATCCATCACAGACAGAGTTAGATAATTTAAAACAAACATTATTTAATCTAATTCAAACAGCATATGCTCCAATTGGAGGACATCTTAAATTCAAGTCGCCTGATGATATAAAAAATCCAGATTTAAAGTATTGGAGAATAGCTGATATAGATTCAGACCCTGAGATAGATGTTGTTTATTTTGGAAAGAAAACTCCATTTGGAATTAAACATACTGGGATAGGACATGATGGAGAAAAACCAAATATCAAAAACTTACTTATCAAGAAGTCGGCAGAATTAAAAAGGCCAGGGAATTATGTAGAAGTAAGTGGAGGCGCATTCGATTCATTTGTTAAGAAAGGTAATGTTCCTACTATAGATGATGAAGAGACGATCAAAAAAGTATTGGGTTCTAGAAGAGCTGCAGAAACAACCTTCCATGGAAAACACCCAAAAGGTAACAAGCCTGGCAATGGGTGGTATACTAGAAAGATTGGTGGTAAAGAAGTAACTAAAACATTGATTGGGAAGGTATAATGGGACACCAAGTATTTATTAGACATACTTACATATACAAATGTAGTAATAATAAATGTAAAGAAGAATGGAAAATTAATGAGGCTAAGGATTTAGATAAGTTAAGATGCCCACATTGTGGTAAACATGATAGTGTTGAATATGTCCTTATTGATCAACGAAAGAAATATAACAGGAGATGGGAATAATGTTAAAATTCTACAAAATGTTAGGAAACATATTTGATGTGAGTTGGTGGGCAGATAAGATCAATTCTAAATTAGGATTGTATGAGTGGGCAAAGAAAAGTAGATTTCGTAAATGGCAAGAAGGATTGACAGGTTGGAAGTATTGGGCTTGGCAAATAGTAGGAGGTATAACATTTGTAGTTATTATGGAATATATATTAAATAAAATAGGCATGACAATGCTACCATGGAGATAAGAATGATAAAGCTTAAAGACATATTATTTGAAGCTACGATCAGCTACAAGAACGATACCACTAAAAAGAAAGAGTTAGGTATTGGAGCTCACTTTGTATTCTCAGGACGTCAGAAGATCGGAATGTTTCATGTAAAAGAGGTAGGCACCATCGAATTTGATCCAATGGATAAGATCAAACAAAAAGGCAAAGGACCATCACTAAACAATACAATCTTCATGTTTGGAGGGATGGCAATAATGCAATCAGGTCAAGGAATAGGAAGACAAGTGATACAAACAATCTTCAAAGATAATCCAAACATACAACACATAGCACTATACACAACAGATCAAGCAATAGGCTTCTGGAAGAAGCTGGGTGGGAAAGTGCTAGGAGAGAAGGATGGAACATACTACATGCAGATAGATAGAATATGATTAAACTAAAACAAATATTACTAGAAGGCAAGTTAGGCGATTGCTACCCAGCTGGTGGAAGACTTATAATGGAATTCTTTGGAGATAAAGAACACAAACTAGTACATGGTATGGTAAATGGTCAAGGTGCATTAGAAGGAATGAGGTATGGACATTGTTGGGTAGAATCAAGAGATACAGTATTAGATCATTCCAATGGAAGAAAATTGGAAATACCAAAACAAGTATATTATGCATTGGGTAGAGTTGATCCAAAGGAATGTAAATACTATACTCCAGAAGAATCAGCAAAGTTTATGGTAGATAAAGGTCATTGGGGTCCATGGGAAATGTCTGGTGATGTAGTAATGGCAGAAGATATACCAAATGCAAAGCCTGAAATAGGTAAACAAGATATGAAAATACCTAATGACATCTTAAATAAAATCCAAACATTTTTATAAAAAGCTCCTAAAAAATTAGGTTATTTGAAATATATTTCTTATCTTTATATATAATAAAAAAGATGAGAAAGATGCGAATATTGTTTTTACATGGGTTAGAAAGTCAACCTAATTGCCAAAAGGTAAAATGGTTACAAGATCAAGGACATTCAGTCCAGAGTCCTCAGATAGATTATCATGATGATAAATCATACGAAAGAATTTATAAATTAATTAGACATAACAATTATGATGTTATTGTAGGTTCATCTATGGGTGGATGGTTTGCATGGAACTTAGGTAAAGAATTAGGAGTTCCTGTATTGTTATTGAATCCGGCATTACATAGTAGATCAGTTAATCCTATCATAGGAGAGTGGGTAGGAGAAGAAAAGAAAGGTTCAAAGGTATTTTTAGCATTAGGAAATATGGATGATGTTATTGCCCCTTCAAAGACGGTAGATTGGTTGAACGAAAATGATAAATTAGATTGGAATGCTAATAATATCAGAAGAGGTGCATATGGCCATAGAACTCCAGTAGAACAATTCAAATATATATTTAATCATTTTGAATCAGGTATTAATCAAACAAATGAGTTATATGAGAGGTTGTCGTAAATGTCATAAGCCTATACCAAAAGCTAGATTGAAAGCTTTACCAAATACAAGAGAATGTGTTGGATGTTCTTCGGTAGAACGTAATTATGTTAGAACAATTATCTCCGGTAAGACTACATATTCTGAAGTAGAGGTTATTAAGAATAAAGATACAAAAGAATATTTACGAAACTTAGATAGTAAAGGTAGACAAGGTTTTGGTTCTATGTTATATAGAGCAAGTAAGAATGAGCCTAGTCCAAAATCATCTTCATTATCATTAGGTACTAGAGTAGCAAGAAAGAAGCCGGAATATAGTCAGGCTAATTTTGAGAAAGTGTTAGGAGAAGCTATGGATTGGTTAGATCATGATAAAAATTATGCGATTGAAAAGATCGAAAAGGCTCATAAAGAAGAAACAATATCAGGCATTCAACGTAGAAGAGCTTTAGAAATTCTTGAAGTATTCAAACCAACGCCTAAAGTAATAGAAAAGAAAGTAGAACAAGTACATGTAGATGAGGAAATTTTGCATGCATTTAAAAATTGGAAACATTAAATATGAATAAATTATTAGTAGGAATATTATTATATCTATTTGGTCAGATATTAATTTGGTATCAAACAAATGGACAGTTCAAATGGAAGTGGTTCGAAGAACATCCATTCGCAATTGCATGTATATTTTCAATACCAATATCATATGCATTTATTATAGCAACTACTTATGTTGTTCAGTATTTTGACGGCTCATTATGGCCAGGTAGATTTATAGGATTTGCGACAGGAATAATATCATTTGCAATATTAACAAGCTTTTATATGAATGAAGGTATCAATACTAAAACATTGATATCATTAATTCTAGCAACAGCATTAGTTGCTATTCAAATACTATGGAAATAAGTAGCAATAGCATATTTATATTAAAATAATAAACTAGGGAAAAATTATGTTAAAACTAAAACCATTACTGATGGAAACTAAAAGTTTTCGTAAACTAATATCAGAACTAACAAGTGTTTACGGAGGAGAGAGTGAAGCATTAAATATGTTACAAACCGGAAAAGGATTAAAGGCATATAAATTAAATTGGACAGATGAAAGAGCTGCAGAGTTTTTAGCTGATATGGGTGGTGAAGAAGGATTCCAAGCAAGAGTGGATAAATTAGCATCTATATCACCTCCATCAGGAGCTCCAAAACGTATTGATATGCCAGTAATTACTTCAGACCAAGTTGAAATAGTTCAACAAGCAATTATAAAAGGTGAGTATGATGTATTTGGACCATATGGAGATGATGTTGATGGATCTGAAGACGGAAAAGGTAAATTTAATAAAGACCAATTTTCAAAAAGTGGTGCAGATTCTACATACATGAACGATAAAGACTTTTTGACAAAAGGAACTGAGGATGGTGAAGAAGGTGGTAATGCTGATATAGTTAAAAGTAAAGATACAAAGTTAGCAGCTAATTTGTTAAAACCGAGTCAATCAGCTATTTATCTTGAAAAAGCAATTGGTGGTGTTTTTGGTCAAGTGGGTGATCAAGCAAGAAAAGGTGTGGTATCAGGAATGAATCCTAATGATATTATTGTTGTTAAGGGTAATTATATTTTAGATGGTCATCATAGATGGGCAGCTGCAATGTTAGCTAATCCAAAAGCTAAATTGGAAGTTACATTTATTGATTTAGATATTAAGATTGCAATACCAGTATTAAGAACAATAGGGAACGCCCTAGGAAATTCGGGACAAGAATAATGGGACCAGCAAAATATTTCAATAACGTTATTATAGGACAATTTTCATTAACAGGCCTACGAACTAAAGTGTATGTGGGTGGTAGATATCTAACTATAACTGATGCAGATGATGTAGAAGATCCTACATTTGGTTTTGGTATGGATGAAGATGGAGATATGCAAAGATTTGATTATAGGAATGTAATGCAATTATCAGTATCAGGAAATGTAGTTGATTTGGAAACATATAATAAAGGTATGGAAGCCAAATTTGGTGGCGGAGAAGAAAAGGCTGAGGAACCAAAAGAGGAAGAGCCAAAGGATGATGAAAAGAAAGATGATGCAGCAGCTCAAATGAAAGATCATCGTATGCCAAAGTTTGCAATGTTCGATCTACTTAAAGAAATAAGTCAAGAAGAAGTCGATGCTGAAGTAGAAGGTGCTGAAGCAGCAATGGATGCTGCAAAAGCAAAATTGAAAGCAGCTCAGGCATCTATGAAGAATACTATTAAAACATCAAAAGAAAAAATTAAAGCTGCAAAGTCACAACCAATTGATGATGGCGTTATTAAAGAAGATCAGGAATATACATTTGGTGTTGGTGACATAGTTAAAAATAAAAATGGTTCATGTCCACATCACGGATCAATAGGTGTTGTTAAAAAGATAATGACACTACCTAATGAGATGGGTACGGTTGCAATCTATACAGTAATGAATACAGGTACAACATATAGGCCAGGAGATAGTTTAACAAAAACAGTTGATCAATTAGAACCAATACAAAATATAGGGTAATATAATGGCAGACAAAAAAATTAAATTAGCAGACCTAGTTAAAGGGTCAGGATTTATAGAAATTCCAAAAAAGATATTTAGTCCAGAAACAGGTGATGCAGAAAAGGGTGGCAAGAAGCCAGTTGATTTAATATTACCAGCAAAACAAGAAATGGTATTACAAGCAGATACAGAAGAAAAACGTGGTTTGATTGTTAAATGGACAGATGGTAAAGGATATGAAATGCAATATTGGTATGGAACTCCTGATAATATTGTACCATCAGAATTAATAGCAGATGGAACTTCAAAAGGCAAGTCTGTTAAGAAAGCAATATTAAAATATCATTATAAACCAGAAGAATAAAAAGGAAAATTATTATGGCTAAAAAAACAGTTAAGAAAGCAGTCAAGAAAACTGCAAAGAAAGTTGTGAAGAAAGTTTTAGATTCAACGACAATCGACGAAAAGATAATGGAAAATATAGATGAGAACAGAGGTCTATATAATAAAATCTTATGTTACATTAAATGTTACGGTGGATATGTACTAGCAGTAGGTGCTGGATGTTTGTTTGGTGTTAATACTATAGCAGCTACATCATTCTTATTAGGTGCAGTGGCATGGGCTTATTGGCAAGTATGTAAATGTAAAGCTTGTAAAGTTAATAGCACTAGCGGCACTTGTTGTAATGGATAAGTATATTTACAGAGCAAAACTAGATCGAGTTGTTGATGGTGATACTATTGATGCTATGATCGATGTAGGTTTCGATATCTGGATAAAAAGAAGAATCAGATATATGGGAATCGATACTTGGGAATCTAGAACTAGAGATTTAGATGAAAAGAAAAAAGGCCTAGCAGCAAAGGCAAGAAATAAAGAACTTATTGAAACGGTAAGTTCTAAACCTGGCTATTTTAGACTTAAGTCTCATGGCGTAGGTAAATATGGTAGAGTACTAGGAGAGATCTTTATACAAGATGTAAATGGTGAGCAGATGTGTATTAATGAACAACTGAAGCTAGAAGGCCATGCATATGAATACCATGGTGGTAAAAAACAAATATTTAAGGGATAAGTTATGATAAATTGGATAAACGGTTTTGACGCCGGTAATAAAAAAGAAAAGTACTACTTACAATTTAGGTTAGGTACTTTTACAATAATAGAACTAAAATGGGAATCTAAGAAATTTAGATTCATGTTATTTAATTTGGGGTTTGAATTATGAGAAAGTTATTATTAGTATTGGCATTATTGCCAACAATGTTATTAGCACAGAATAGTTGGATAAACATACAATTATTAACAGATGATTATGCATCAGAAACTTCTTGGACAATAACACCTCCAGGCGGATATCCAATTATTGCACAATCTGATTCTATAATGACTGGCCAAACTCTATATGATACAACAATTGATCTAGGTGGAACTATTATTGTTAATTTATATGATCAATATGGTGATGGCTTAGGAGGATTTAATGGTTCACCGGAAGGATGGTTCCTTATACAAAATGATTGTCAAGATACAATTATGTATGTAGCAGGAGACTTTGGAACTTTATATACAGATACATTAATAATTGCACCTTGTGCTCCACCTGCACCAGATGTGCCAGGATGTATAGATACAAATGCATTAAATTTTGACTCACTAGCTACTATTGATGATGGTAGTTGTACTTATCCTGCCTGTGGTGGGATTTTAACATCTAATGCATATCAAAATTGTTACCCAGGAGGACAAGCCTTAATTATATTTGAATGGACAACAGAAGCATATAATCCATCATGCGAAACAGTTAAGGTATGGTATACAAATGCAGAAGGTGTCGGTCCATATCAATATGGTGTTGGTCCTAATGCAACTAATTTTGCAGTAAATGCAGGTAACGGACAAATGCCACCTAATTGGTCAGTAGAGCATTATTTACAAGTAGAGTTTGCAGATGGTACTATGTCTGATACTATTACTTATACTCCTACTCCATGTATTGATGGTTGTACAGATCCAACTCAAGTATCTTATAATCCATGGGCAACTAATGATGATGGTAGTTGTGCAGGAACTGTATGTGATACAACAACCGAATACCAAATAACAATGGAAATTACATTAGATAATTGGCCAGGAGAAACATCTTGGTTAATGAATAGCTTAGGAGTTATTGATTCAGTACTTGTAGGTGAATATGATTTTAATGATATAGGACAAACATATACATATAACTTCTGTATAGATCAAAATGCAGGATTTGAACTAATAGTTAATGATGACTTTGGTGATGGCATGGCAGGTTCTACATCAGGTGGTACAATGGATGGTTCAATTGTTATTTATGATTGTGCAGGAGATACTATTTGGTTTATGGACAATCCAGGATTTGGAAATACTTTATATTCAGGAGCACAAGTTGGAACACCATGTCCTACAATTCCAACAATAGACGGATGTACAGATGATGATTATCAAGAATTTAATCCATTAGCAAATAATGATGATGGGTCTTGTACCAATTTACATATATATGGTTGTACTAATCCTAATGCATTTAATTATGATCCTAATGCAACAATAATGGACCTAGTACCAGATTGTAACTATGAATTATGGATAGGAGATGCTGGAGGTGATGGCTGGGGTAATTCTTATATAGGTGTATATCAAAATGGTATAGACTTAGGAACGTATACAATGGGGCCAGGAAATTATCAACAAACATGGAATATAATATTAGATCCTGGTGTGCCAGTAGAAGTATTCTATTTTGAAGTAGGTGGACCACAACAACCACCACAAGAAGTACAATTTCAGACTTGGCACAATTCATTTAAGTTGACAAATGCTAATGGTGTTGAACTAATGTATGAGGGACAGAATCCTTTTGCAAATAATGGACAAGGAGCACTTCAAGGATTTGATTCTCCGTTCTTTACAAAATATACAGCAATACCATTCTGTGGAACATATTGTATACCAACAGTGTTAGGATGTATGGATTCAACATCAGCTAATTATGATCCAAATGCTAATGTAGATGATAATTCATGTATTCCTATTATATATGGATGTACAAATGAATTTGCTCTTAATTATGATTCATTAGCAACTGTAGATGATAATTCATGTATTCCAATTGTTAATGGTTGTACAGATACGGCAGGATATAATTATAATCCATTAGCAAATGTTGATGACTTATCTTGTATTTATTTAGGTTGTACAGATGTTACCGCATGTAACTATGATGCAATTGCAAATGTAGATAACGGAGGTTGTACATATCCAATTCAATATTATGATTGTTATGGCGCATGTATAAATGATGTAGATGCAGATGGTGTTTGTGATGAGTTAGAGATTGCAGGTTGTACAGACCCTTTATCAATTAATTTTAATCCTTTAGCTACAGATGATGATGGTACTTGTGATCCTTATGTATATGGATGTACAGATTCTACCATGTACAATTATAGTATAACTGCAAATACAGATGATGGTAGTTGTGTGCCATTTATTTATGGATGTACAGATCCTACTCAATTTAATTATGACCCATTAGCTAATACAAATGATAATTCTTGTATACCGGTTGTAATTGGTTGTATGGATGTTACAATGTGGAACTATAATTCATTAGCAAATACATCATCAGGTAATTGTATACCATTTATTTATGGATGTACAGATTCAACTCAATTTAATTATGATCCACTTGCAAATACAGACAACGGAACATGTGAGGCATATGTATATGGTTGTACTGATAATACATCATTAAACTTTAATCCATTAGCAAATACATTAGATAATTCATGTTGTTATATTGCAGGATGTACCCAAGATTGGTCATTAAATTATGATCCGGATGCTTGTTTTGATGATGGAAGTTGTATTGATATAGTGATAGGATGTACCGATGTAAGTGCATGGAATTATGATCCATTAGCAAATGTATCAGATTCGACATCTTGTTTATATAATGCAGGATGTTATGGAGGTCCAGGAGTTCCTTATTGGTTAAATGATGGATGCTATGCTTGGGTAATTGATGTAGATGACTATTGTTGTACAAATGATTGGGATGCAAGTTGTCAATCAATGTATGACTATTGCCAATTAGGTTGGCCAACTTCAATAGATGAGTTGGGAGGACAGGGAATAGTTGTATATCCTAATCCAACAAGAAATATATTAAATATAGATACTAGATTAAATATTGATGTACAGGTATATGATATAATGGGTAAATTAATGTTTACAGAACAAAATTCTAATAGAATTGATTTTACAAGTGTACCAGATGGTATATATAATATGGTCATACTTTATGATGAGTTAAGAATAACTAAAAGGGTTATTAAACAGTAAGTAAAAGGGAATGAATACAATGAAAAGAATATTATACATTTTAGGATTAATATTATTAGCATCATGTGCCGCTCCAAAAGAGTGTTGTGCACAAGAAACTAAAGTAGATAAGTTTAAACAGAGTCTTAAGAAGACATTTAAGTTTGCAACATTTTATGGAGCAATTAATGGAGGTAATTCAGTTTCAGATGTAGATATATTTTCAGTAAACAATGGATTGTCTACTCAAACAATTGCAACACCATTTGATTATTCTATTACATTTGGTGTAAGAAAAATTGCTAGATTAGGATATGAAAATAGAGCAAATACATTTTACAACGGTACAGAGAATTCATTTAGTGATGCAGCAACAATTGGAAAGGTAAAAGGATTTGAGTTTTTGTTTGAAGGAGATTTTTCAAGACAACAAGGAACAAAATTCTTAAATCAAAATCATTTTTTAAGATATGTAGCAGATGATTGGATTGCTAAAGTTGAATACTTACAAGATGGGTTTGCTGATATAGAATATTTTGAAGCATCAGAGAGATATAGATATAAAATAGGAAATAAGCTTTCATTTAATATAGGAGCAGTTCAAAGATTAGCTGAACCATATGGATATGATCCTTTAGAAGAATGGTTATTATCAAATGGAAATTTACATTATACGGAGTTAGCAATACAAGAAGGATATTCAATACAGTTTGATGGACAAGGTGGTATAGAATATTTTAATCCATCTGGTAATTTAGTAGCAGAAAATACACAAATATGGGAAGGAGTTGTTATACCAACAATGTTAGCTGACTATACAGAAAGAAAAAGAGATCAATTAGATAATACATTGCAACATTCGATAGTAATTGGATTTGATTATTATCATTATACAAAAACATTTTGGGTACATTCATGGGGTAATGTTATGCCATATCATTATGATGATGGAGGTGAGTTTTCATATCATGCATATAATGAAGGGCAGTGGTTAGATTATTCCGGAGGATTGATATTTGGATATAAATTAAATAAACACCTAGGATGTTTTATTGAAGGAAAATATAATAAGTATTGGAATAGAAATTGGCACAATTTTAGCGTTGGCGCCAATTATGTAATTTTCTAAAGGAGAGAGACAAATGGCTAAAGAATTATCAGAAGACTCGAATGTACAAGTAAGTATAAAGACCCTAGGGGGTATAGCAGTATTAATAGCAACAATTGTTGGAATGTGGTTTGCACTTCAAGCAGATATACAAGAGGCAAAAGAATTGCCAATTGCTCCTCCACCAGATGTTACTAGAATGGAATTTGATATGAAGGATCAATTAATACGTCAGACAATAATGACGACTCAACAAGACGTTTCAGAGATAAAAGAAGACCTGCAACGAATTGAGGAGAAACTAGACAGGAGATAGTTATGAAAAATTATTTATGGGACTCATCAATGAAATTGCTAACAGGATATATAATATTTCTAATAGCATTAGTAGCATGTAGTTCAGCAAATGCACAGTCACCTTGTGGAGATAAATTATGTGTAGTACAATTTAATGCTGGATGGAATGCTGCAAAGAGTGTTGATTGGTTAGATAAATTATCTGACTGTTCAATTAAGCAAATTGATATAGCAACAGATACAAAGGCAGCTGGTACATATAAAATAGTAGTAGTGCCTACAATTGTAATATATAAAGGAGGCGAAGAGGTTGCAAGATTTCAAGCAAATATTATGATGGAAATGGAAGCAACAAAAAAAGACGTTCAGGGGTCAATAGACGAGATCCTAATGGAGGACTTCTAATATTTATATAAAAGGGAAAAACAATGGCAGAATTTAATCACGGACAATGGATCAAGAAATATAAAATGGCGATCCATGAAAAAAATGAAAAGGTAGCACTTAAAGATTTATTACATACTACAAAGGTAGATGATAAGAAAGCAGATAAAGTAGACATCAAGAGAGGTGCTGAAAATGATTTGGCAATTGAAAAGGATAAAGATGGTAACGATGTATATGCCGGAGGATTGAGAGAAGATAAGGTTAAACCAGTTAAACCATTTCAGCCAGGTGATATGTGGTCTAATGATTTTGATTATGTTGGTATGTTAAAATATGGTGCTAGTTTAGAGATACCAGAAGGTGGAACTACATATATGTCAGGAACAACCGATCCTAAATATATTAAGATGCTAAACGATTTACATGCATCATTTACAGATGTTAATTATCATACAGAAGGAGCAGATCTAGGTAATGCAATTGATTGGTTAGAGGATGCAAAAAGTATTGAAGATTTAGAAAAAGCTGATGAGTTTTTAAACATGTTTAAGGAAGCATGTGCAAAAACATTAAAAGAAATTGAAAGAAGATAATATCATGAAATTAAAAAAATTACTAGAAGGCTATGCTTGGGAAAGAGAACCAGGAAAGGCATTACCGACATTGAAAGATGTAGTTAAAAAGCATAACACAATCAATGAAGTTGATTATTCAACAATGAAACTTAAATCTAATATTGATCAGAAATGGGATAGTACAGATACAATGATGGATGATATGAGACAATGGATAGGAGCATCAGTTCAAGCAAGTGGAGCAGAAATGGGTAAAGATTTAGCAGATGCATTAAAATTGATGATGAACTTCGCAGAGGGTGAATCTAAAACAGCTGGGAGATAATATGAGTATGTTCAATATATTCAAAAATAACAATGAATGGAATGAAAAGAATGTAGTAGGGTTTATTGCATTCCTAGTAATGGTTCTATTTGCCTCTTTAGACCTTATTACAGGTTATGTAGGGAAAGATTTAGTTATCAATGAATTTATATATGACTCCTTCACACTTGTTGTATTAGGTTGTTTTGGTATTGCAGGATTAGAAAAATTTGCTGGGAAGAAATAATGGCTAAGAAGAAAGGTATAGATGGAAAGGCATGTTGGGATGGTTATAGATATGCAGGAACCAAAGATGGTAAAGACAAATGTGTCAAAGTAAATGAAGCATTAGGTATAGAGATATGGGAACATAGTCAACCAGTAATGTTCCATGAAGCAGAATACCAAGGAAAGAAAGTGAAGTTAGGTAAAGTTAAGAGAGGTGGATCTAGAAAGTTCTATGTATATGTTAACAATCCAAAGACAGGAAATGTTAAAAAGGTTTCATTTGGAGATAATACAGGTCTTAGTATTAAAACAAAAGACCCTGTGAAAAGAAAATCTTTCAAAGCAAGACACAAATGTGATCAAAAGAAAGATAGAACAACAGCAGGATATTGGTCATGTAGAATGTGGTCAGGGCCAGATGCAGTTAAAAATATGTTAAAGAAGTGATATAATGAAAGAACTATATAAATTTAGACAATACCTTACAGAAGGTGTAGAATTTTCAATTGTTTTAACAAAAGATGCATTGGTAACATCAAATAATCGTGCTAGTGGTATGGGCGTGCCGGGGTCTGGATTTCAAACTACTAGTCAAGGACATACAAAAGTTCCTAAAGGCACATTCTTAATAGGTTTGCCAGGAGGATTATTTGCTGTCAATATGAAAGAGAAGTTTGCATTTGCATTAACGGGTGGTAGAAGAACTTGGTTAGGTTCTCAAGATAAATTGAAAGATAATGAGTATACTAATACTTCTCAAGTACCACAATATAGTCAGTGGAAACAATACTTAAAAAAGTAATAAAATGATTAAATTAAAAGACCTATACGAAAGATTTGAATTTGCCAAAGGCGATGAATATCAAATTCAAGGAACAACAAATTCAATGCAAGAGTTTGCTACACATATCAAGAACTTGCCAGAAGAAATAGGTTCAATCAAAGTTACCAATAGCACATTATCTTTTACTACTAGTGCAGATGATGTTGAATTCAAAAATAAATTTACATCTGCAGATAAAGCAAAAGTGATTAAAATCATAAGAGATTTATCTATAGAATTCAAGAAAAAGAAAGATCCTATATATCAATATGAATTAAGATCATATTTTGGGACATTAGGTAACAGAACACCAGCAGAAAATAAATTCTATATCAGCTTGAAAACTAAAGCCAAAGATGATTTTGGTGATAGAATGAGCCGTGGTGAGATGGGGTCACTCGACTAAAATTAGCCATCAAATTATTTGTTATTACGGAATATTTTTCTTATATTTATATTAAATAAGAAGTAAATGGAGATAGCAGTGGAAAATTATCTGGATCTAACGATTGAAGAAGTCTATGATGTTATATCAAACATCAATGTATGGCCTCCTTCCTTTGATCAAGATAAAAAAATAAAATTCATCAACTCCATGATTAAGTATTTTATAGATAAAGAGGAATATGAAAAATGTGCAATCTTACAAGGGATCATCAATGGATTGGAAAATAATAAGCAAACAGATAGACACGGCAGAGTTGAGCCAAACTGATCACCAACCTATATATTTAGTATATGTTAGAGATGGGTCTGGTAACAATATAGAAGCCAAAGAAGCATATGGTATAAACCATAGAACAGAAGTTACAAAAGAATTCATAGAAAAATATGAATCTCAAGGTATAAATAAAATAGAACATGAGTAATAAAGTTATGTGGACACAATCAACAACATATGGAGACATCGAAATTATCTGGGAATATACGAAGGCGTAGACGTAAAAGAATGAAACTTTATTTACTTGATGATGATGTACATTCATTTGAGTATGTAATAGATTCTTTAACATCCTTTATTCCGTTATGTAATTCATTGCGTGCAGAACAAATTGCAATGATAGTACATAATACCGGCGAATGTAGCATCTATTCGGGATTTGCACCAGAGATATACATGATATTTGCAACATTTCAAAAAGCCGGATTACAAGTACAAATTAGAGAATATAAACCAAAACGTAAATAATATGAAAGATTCAGTACAAACATTTTTATGGATAGCATTAATATTTTTAAGTTCAATTTATGTCATATCAACAATAGTTCATTATGAGAAACAAGTAGAAATATTAGAATGTGAAGTAGAAGACCAACAAAATTATATAGATAGTTTGATTCAATGTATTGATACATTGCAATGGGAAAATGAAATATTTGATCAAATAGAAAAGGATGCAACATTTTTATTATCAGCATTAATGATGGTTGAAAGTAGAAATAATGATTCTGCCCATGCAGTTGGAGAAGATGCTGTAGGCTGTTTACAGATTAGAAAAACAATGGTTGATGATGTAAATAGAATATTAAAGAGACAAGGAAAGGAATATGAGTTTGCATATAACGATAGATGGTCTAGACAAAAATCAATCATGATGTTTGAAATATATTGTGATCATTACAATTTAACAGAGCCGGAAGAAATTGCAAGATGTTGGAATGGTGGACCAAGGGGTATGCATAAAGATGCAACAGTGTATTATTGGAATAAGGTACAAGATCATTTGGATAGTTGAAATAAATTTTATATATTAATAATATGAAAACAAACGTTATAGCAAAATTAGAAATAGAAGGATTACATAATTGGCCAGCAGCTGATAAGGTATTTCCAGAAGTAGGGTTCCTATCACATATGCATAGACATAAATGGTTTATTACAGCTAAGAAGCAAGTTAATCATGATGATAGAGATGTAGAGTTTATTATGTTCAAGAGAGATATTATAGAATATCTAGAACATGAGTACTTTAACTTTGAATCTAGAACACATGAGTTCGGAGCTAAGAGTTGTGAAATGTTAGCAAAAGAAATTATGGAAGAGTTTAAATGCGTATATGTATCAGTCTTTGAAGATGATGAGAATGGTGCAGAAGTATATTTATAAATGATCGCTAGTAGTTATATTAGCTGCTTATATGGACCTGGGTTCGAATCCCAGCATCTCCACCAAGTGACAACTTACAATATGGGGATGTTATGGAATTGACAGTAAGTAAGGGTATAATGAAGATCACGTTTAACAGGCGAACATGTTGAAATGGCAATGGCGGCTTAATTAAGTCCCCAGAACCACCGGCCATAAAAGGGTAAAGGTCGTTAAATAACCCGGAGGATGGAGGTATTAATATTAAAAGGAATAAGTTATGAGTAAAGATCAAGTAGTAGAAATAATGAATGAATGGTATGCAGAAATGGAAAAGAATAAAATTTCTGTTCAACCAAAGGCATCTACAATATTAGGAACCATTTTATCTAAACATCTGAATGAAACAAAGGAAGATGTATATGATAGATATATGAATACTAAAGCCGGCGAATTTGCAGCATTCTGGGAGTCATTATCAAATAGTGAAAAGGCATATTGTGAAGAAAGGAGGCAAAAAGCTCGCGATGAGTATTATGCAAAAAGAGGATTGGTTGACAATAATTCAAAGACATTACTAAAAGGATAATTAATGCCATTCAGACCAGGAGAAGGTAGACCACCAATGAACATATCTGAATCAGAGATTCGGTATGCAATGGCAAATACTCAATCTTGTGCTGGAGCAGCTCGATTCTTAAAAGTATCGTACGAAGCATTTAGAAAATATGCTAAGTTATATACTGATTCAGAGAAAGGTAAAACTTTATTTGAAATACATAAGAACAAAGCCGGAAAGGGAATTCCAAGAGCAACTAAGCCTAGATTGAGAGGTCATTATGGTTTGTTGGATATATTGGATGGGAAGTATCCTAATTATCCGCATAGTAGATTGAAAGTTAGATTACTTAAAAATGCTATACTTGAAGAAAAATGTGATTCATGTGGATATTGTGAAAGAAGAGTTAATGATTATACAGTTCCATTACTATTAGATTGGTTAGATGGAGATAGAACAAATCATATGAGAGACAATTTAAGATTATTATGTTATAATTGTTACTATCAAGAAGTAGGAAATCCTTTAGGTGGTAGAATGAAAAATAGTTATGAAATTTAACCAAATGATAAGAATATTAGAAGTACCTTTATATTTACTAATTATAGCTAGTTACAGTTTTGAATCTGGAAACTATATAATGGCTATATTTTTAGCATTTATGTCTTTAGTAAGATTATGGATTAATCATATAACAAATGATATTAAAAAACAATGATGGATTATATACCAATACCAAAAGGAGCTCAGCCTCCAATGTTAAAATTTGAAACAGATATGGAGTTCCATAAAGCATTATCAGACAATGCACATGCGATCCATATGAGAACGTTATATGCAATCAAATATGCTCATGATACCAAATTCAATGAGGAGATCACTATAGCATTTTTAAATGATGAAGATACTATATTAGGATGTCCTCCAGATGTATGGATTGATAATTTGCAGATGTCAATGGAATACTTCATAGAAGTTGAAGCCTATGAAAAATGTCAAGAGATCAAAGAACTTATCGATAGACTCCAATCTTAACATCTCTGGGTCCATATTTATTGATATGGATGCGAAACGCCAGGAGGTTGAAAAATTACTTTCTGAAAAACGGAACATTGACGATCAAATCAATAAACTCCAGCAAGATTGTAAACATGAAAAACAAGTTATAAAACAAGTAGCAGATGAAAGTAGTTTTACCGTAAGGTATGTTTGCGAAAGTTGTAGTAAAGTTCTCGGCTGGCCTGGCGAGAAAGAACTAAAACAATTCTTCAAATAAATTAGGATTTACGACAGTCCGTCTTTATATTACCAATATGAATATAAAAATAATGCTAATAGTATTATTAGCTAATATACAATCACACATATTCTCACAATGCAACCAACATGTATTTACTTCAGTTGGAGCTACAGAATATACTCAATACCAATATCAAGACTGTGAAGGTCTTTTACATTGGTTCAATTTGCCAATTGGTGGTTACACCATAATATTATGTGCCGACATCGGTACAGCATTTGTTCTAAATGGAGATGGATTTGTTTATCCATTACTAACAGAACACCCTGCCTATGCTTCCTGTATTCAAATAGAGTGCCCAACTGATATAGATCAGAACGGTACAACTGATTTGAATGATTTATTATTAATCTTACAAAATTATGGAACGCAATGCGAAAATTAATTTACTTACTAGCCTTATGGGCGCCAATGACATCTGCACAATGTGATGTAGAGATCAGTAGCTGGAATGCAGCAACTGGAGATATTACTATTGAAGCAATTAATAGCGAAAATTGCGGATGCAATGAATTTACAAATGAAGGTAACACGTGCGAGAATAGTGCTAGCCCTCATATAAATAATAACACAACTGTTAGTCATATAGTTTTAGGACTGCACTCACCAGGCCTAGATTATAATTGGGGATGTACTGGAACAACTAATCATCCAGGTTGGTCATTTAAAGTAGCTACTCTTTTTGGTAATCAGGTATTAGAAGGCGGGGACAGTTGGAGCGCTAATGTCTATGATTACGGTAGTTTAACAAATGATTGCTGGTCTGAAATGCTTGCTAATGATACTCTATGTATGGAGTTAGTTATATGGCAAATTAACTTATCACAAACTGCTACAACAGATATGGGAGGATGGGCAGTAAACCCGAATATCGGAAATCAAACTCAGAACTATCCGGATGTAAATCTAAACAATAATTTAGTTATTACTTGTGCTCCACCTGCATGTGATACGGTATATGTAGATGTTGAAATTATAGAATATGTTACAGATACTATTACTATAACAGATATCATAACAGAGACAGATACTATTACTATAACAGAGGTAGATACTATTATAATAACCGAGTTCATTACTGATACTATTTATAATGAATACGTTGTATATGAATATATTTATCAAGTAGATACTATTACAGAATATCATACTCTAACTCAATACATAGATTGTATTACTGGATTGCCTTGTTCTCAAAGCGAATGTGATGAAACATCTATATATGCACCAAATGCAGTAACACCAAATGCAGATGGTTGGAATGATACTTGGCAAGTAATAGCAGATAGTTGTTGGGATATGTGGGAGGTTAGAATATACAATAGATGGGGTGGACTTGTTTGGATTAGTACAAGTTCATTAGATGAATGGGATGCAGATGTTGCAACAGGTGTATATGTTTATACCATCAAAGCTATCAAATATAACCCCATGGAAGTATATGAAATGAATGGATATGTTTCAGTATTTTATTAGAAACTTTTCTAAAAAAAGCTTGAAAAAAATTAGGTTAATTGAAAGATATTTCTTATCTTTATATATAAATAAAAAGTTAAAAATATGAAAATGAGCCAAGTACCAAGTAATGTAAAGAGATTGATTAGTAAATTGAATTATGCTATTATAGAGCATGATTGTAATCCTAATCCAGAAAACCGTAAAGTAGTTAGAGAACTTACTTCAGAAATCAAAATGAAGCAAAAGTATGCCGGCGAAAGATATATATAAAAGTTGAAAAAAAGCTTGAAAAAAATTAGGTTAATTGAAATATTATCCTTATCTTTAAGTATAAGAAATAAGAAATAAAAAATAGTAATCACCAAAAATTATAGTATGAAAAAGAAATTTGTTTATTTAGAAGTAGAAGTAAAAAATGGTAAGTACATCCTAAAAGATGTTACCGGAAAGGTCCGTACGGATATTTATGTAAGAGATATAATGTGTCAACATTGTATTGATAATAGTCAATGTATTCAATATGATATAGAGACCGGCCGATCAATGAGAAAGGATATGGCATTGTTTAATGACATGAAACCAAAAGAAGTAGAAATGGAAGCATCTAATAAAATAGAAGCAGATCCAGTATTGAATTTTATCCATAATGAGTCAGTTGATCTTCGTCCTAAGACATTGGTAATGCCTGATTTGAAATGGAAGTATTTAGTTCGATCTGCAATGAGAGGTAAGAATATTATGATGACCGGAGCAGCAGGTTGTGGTAAGACAATGGCCGCTAAGAGATTAGTAGAGGCATTAGAAAGACCGGAGTTCTATTTCAATTTAGGTGCCACTCAAGATCCAAGAGGGACATTGATTGGTAACACCCATTTTAAGAAAGAAGAAGGTACAACCTTTGCCGAGTCAATGTTTGTGAAAGCAATTCAGACCAAAGATGCCATTATATTATTAGATGAGATATCAAGAGCACATCCAGAAGCATGGAATATTTTGATGACGGTTTTAGATCAAGGACAAAGGTATTTGAGATTAGATGAACATCAAGATTCACCAACCATTGAAGTAGCAGAAGGAGTTACATTTGTAGCCACTGCAAATATTGGTAATGAATATACCGCAACCAGAGCAATGGATAGAGCATTAGTAGATAGATTTATTATTGTTGAAATGGATACCTTGAATAAGGAACAAGAGTCAGGATTGTTGAAAGATCTTCATCCAGGTGTGACTCAGGAGCAAGCTGATAATATTGCAGAGATTGCTTCAATGACAAGAAAGGAGATCAAGAGTGATGCTCCAAGGATTACAAATTCAATTAGTACCAGAATAAGTGTTGAGATAGCAGGATTGTTAGAAGATGGATTTGAATTAGCAGAAGCGGCAGAGGTTTGTATTTATCCTTTCTTTGATGAAGATGGAGGAGTAGATAGTGAAAGAACCTATATGAAGCAAGTAGTTCAAAAGTATTGTGGTAGTACAGAAGGCGAAGATATCTTTAATGCAGAAGGCGTTGAAGAAGAAGCAGAAATGAATAGCTAATTTGGTGATTAGTATAGGTTGGAGAGGTGTCCAAATACAAAATCGACATCGACTATTAGGATTACGTATAGAGACACCCTCCTTCCTTTTATATAGAATGGACCCGTAGCTCAGCTGGATAGAGCACCTCCCTTCTAAGGAGGCGGTCATAGGTTCGAATCCTATCGGGTTCACAAACAGAAATGAAAATTATGAATAAAGAAACTTATATAAATATGGGATTTGAATTATATGCATGTATGATTAAATCATCTAAGTACACTCAAGGTATTGAGTTAATGTATCCTAGTAATCCTATCAAGTCAGATAATCAACCTGGTGTATATGTAATGACAAATGATAAAGGAGAGTTGTTGAAGATAGGGGAGACACAAAACTTAACTCAGAGATTCCATAAAGGATATAGATGTATATCTAATATAACAAATAACCGTATAAGACAACATATAAAGGATGTAGAAAGTATTTGGGTATATGTATTACCTATGCCAATTGTAACCAATAAGATATTAGGATACAAATGTGAGACATCATATGTTAAGGGATTAGAACATAATCTTTTGAAAGAATATAAAAATGAACATGGTAATGTGCCACCATTAAATGTAATGATTTCATAAACATTTTTGGAAAAAAGCATGAAAAAAATTAGGTTAATTGAGATATTATCCTTATCTTTAAGTATAAGAAATAAGAAATAAAAAGGAAAGATATGTTAAAAAGTTCAAATAGTAGTTTTTGGTTAGATAATGATTTCTTCAATGACGATCAATATGATATGTTAGGAGAAGATATTGTTGCTAAGCCAAAGGGTAAAGACCCAATGAAGTTAGCAGGTTATAGAAGAGCCATTGGTAACTTTGTTAGAATTGTTACTGGTGAGGCCATTCCGGTTAAGTTCAATACAAGTGGTGATAGTTATACCGATGGTAAGACAGTTACCATTTCAGCCTCATTGAAAGATAAGGATTTTGATCCAGCCGTTGGATTAGCATTGCATGAAGGATCTCATATTAAGTTAACGGATTTTGATACATTGAGAGGATTGCAAGATTGGATTAAGAATCATGATAGTTATATGATATCATTGGCTGAGAAGCATGGTGCAAAAGATAGTTCATTAGACAATTTTGATAGATGGTGGTCATCAGAATATATATTGCCAAAGATGAAGACCCTTATCAATATTATAGAGGATAGAAGAATTGATGCTTGGGTATATAAAAATGCTCCAGGTTATAAAGGTTATTACCAAGCATTGTATGAGAAGTATTTTAATGCAAAGATTATTGATAAAGGTCTTAAGAGTGATGAGTATACCAATTATGATTGGGATTCATTTATATTCCGTATTTGTAATTTAACTAATCCAAATCGTAGATTAGATGTATTAGAATTGAGAACAATATGGAATATGATCGACCTTAAGAATATTGCAAGATTAAAAAATACCAATGAGGTTAGAGATTTAGCATTTAAGGTATTTCAATTTATTGAAGATCAGATTCCATCTTTAGAATTAGATAAAGAAGAAGAAAAAGGTAATGGTCCAGGAGAAGGTGGCCAAGGTGAGGATGAAGAAAATGAATGTAGTGGTGGTAATGGAGAACCAAAGACACCAGAAGGAGATGCTGAGAGTGATGATGGATCAAAAGCAGAGGGTGAAGAAGCTAAGAAAGGTGATGGTAGAAATTTAGGAGGAGGTAATGAGGCTCCAAAAGGATTAGATGAATTAAATGATCGTCAAAAGTATCAATTGAAAAAGGCAATTGAGAAGCAAGAGAAGTTTCAGAATGAAGAAGTAAAGAAAACCGGTATTAGTAAAAAGATGCAAAAACAAATGACGGCATTGGAGAATAGTGGTACTGAAATGAAAGAGGTTGAATATGAGTCACAAAATTATTGGGAGAACAAAGGCCATGTTAGAAAAGAAAATGTAGCCGTTATTCATAATTTTACCAAAGATTTAGTTAACAATGTTGAATGTGGTATGTGGGATAGTTATTGGGGCATTGAAAGAAATAAAGAAAATGTTTCAGAAGGTATCAGAAGAGGTATTGTATTAGGTAAGAAGTTAAAAGTTAGATCAGAACAAAGAGATACTAAATTTAGTAGATTGAGATCAGGTAAGATTGATAAGAGGATGATAGCAAATGCAGGATTTGGTGCAGAGGCAATATTTGAAAAGATAGAATCATTTGCTTATAATCCAGGTATCATTCATATATCAATTGACAATAGTGGTTCAATGAGTGGTATGAGATTCAATAATGCAGTTAAGACCGCAGTAGCAATTGCAAAGGCAAGTAGCATGATTGATAATATGGATTGTGTTATTAGTTTTAGAGCAGGTAGTAACTTTTCCGGTAATGATTGTCCGGTAATGTTGATTGCATATGATTCAAGAAAGCATGGTATGAATCAAATTAAGACATTGTTACCATATGTACAAATATCAGGAGTGACGCCAGAAGGTTTATGTTTTGATGCAATAATGAAAGAGATAGTTTCATCATCAAGAGGCAAAGATGCTTATTTTGTTAATATGAGTGATGGAATGCCTTATTATGGTAATTATTGTGGTGATTCGGCAAGAAAGCATACCAGAGAGCAAGTTAAGAAAATGACCAGAGAAGGTATCAAAGTTATTAGTTACTTCATTACAGGGTCAAATGGTATTAGTGATGGTGAGAGATCAGCCTTTGATTCAATGTATGGTAAAGAGGCTCAATATATTGATACTAGTAAAATTAATGAAGTAGCAAAGTCAATGAATAAGAAATTTTTAGAAATAGCATAAATTATGGAAACAATAGCAATAATATTATTTGGAGGTGGATGTTTCGCCTTGGGAATGTATGTAACAACTCAGATTAGTAATTGGATAGATTCTAGAATTAGACATAAAAGATTCATGAAGAATCTTTATGAGTATGATAAAAAACAAAAAGATGAAAAGTAAAGATACATTGAAAGAAATGTTCATGGACATGGGCAAGGCCTATGAATGGGCATATGATAAGATGAAAGAATTAGACAAAGAACCTCTGCCAGATTTAAAGACGCTTCAAGATGGCAAAGACAAAATAAATAAAGCGTTAAAAACAAAACCAAATAACAAATGAAAAATTTTAGATTAACAGTACATGTAGCAAACCAAACTAAAGTTGATACGAGAGCACCAAGAACAGTTTCGAAGAAGGGGCCTCAAAAGACTGCAGTAGATTTAGCAAGAGAAACTAATAAGAATAATGGAGGAACTGAAGTTAGTTCTAAAGGTAGATATAAACTATACAATACATTATCATTCTATTGTAAATCTATAGAGGATTGTCATAAGAAGTTAGCAGATGTAAAGACCAAGTATGATATCCAATTGGGTAATGATCATAACAAGCCAGAGAAGTATGGCAAAGAATTGTATAATATAAGTTTTGTAAAGTAATGAAGAAGTTGTTTAAGAAAAAGGTACGTCAAAATAAGTATGACAGAAGGCGTGCAATGAAATGTGTGTTATTGAAGAAGTCTGATACTCATAAAGGATATTGTAAGTATATGGTGACCATCGGTGAAAGGGATGGGACAGTACATAAACAGCCAGCCTATGGTACGGATATGCAAGATGCATTATCTAGATTAATCAATACAGAAAGAACTGTAAAGATAGAAAAGAAATTAGAGAAAAACCCTTTCTTATTCTTTGTTGCATGGGCATTAACAATGGCATTGCCAGTTATGATACATGATGATTTAGCATATACACCATGGTTCATATTGTACATGTTTATAACATTTACCGCTTTGTTCTTGTTAGCGAGTTGGTGGCAATCTTATATAGAAAAAGGTAAAAGATGAGTAAGAGATTAGGATACCTTATTGTTATAGTATTTTGGTTGATTGTCCTTTCACTCTTATCAAGTTGTAGTAAGGAAGAATCATATATATTAGGACATGACTTTGAAATTGATTCTAGATTATATGTCGATGATAATGGATATCATCATTTAGAATTAGGACAAGATTGGCAGACATTACATAGGATATCAGGACGAGTATCAAAGGTTGATAATGAATATGAACTAACTAAAGTAAGATGGTCTAGTAGTCATTATTGGTTGATAGGAGATACATTAGGATATATAGTACATCAGAATTGGACATTAAATGATAATGGTTATTTGTATACGAATAATGATACTAGTTATGTTACATGGTTTAGTGGAGCTGAAGTACCAACATTGAATGGTGCAAGTTATGGTACAATGTCAGGAGAGATCAATATAATGTTTGCTCCAGTCCAGACCATGGAAGGAGATACAATAACAATTGTAGGCCAAGCAACTTTTGCAGATGGTTATGTAAGTGAACCTAAAAAAATAGAAGTTATAATAGAATGAGATTATCAAATTATGTAGGCAATACTCCAATGGTTCCAATTACAATGGGAGGCTATACTGTATGGGGCAAATGTGAATTTATGAATCCTGGTGGTAGTGTTAAAGATAGGATGGCGACCTATATAATAAATGATGCAGAGAACAGAGGACTAATAAAAAGAGGTGATACTTTAATAGAAGCAACATCAGGTAATACTGGAATTGCTTTTGCTATGTTAGCAGCAGAGAGAGGTTATAAGATGAAAATTGTTATGCCATCAAATATGTCAGAAGAACGTAAACAAATGTTGAAGTTCTATGGAGCAGAATTGATTGAAGTTGAAGCCGGAAATTTTGATGAAGCAATTGCAGTCAGAGATGACTTATCAGATGCAAGAGGATATTTTAACTGTAACCAATTCCATAATCCTTTGAACATTGAAGCACATTATAAGAATACAGGACCAGAGATTGATAGACAATTTAGGCAATATGCTAATAATGATTTTTGGCCTCAGGCATTTGTAGCCGGAACAGGTACAGGAGGGACTATAATGGGTGCCGGAAAATATTTACAAGAACAATTTCCAGGTATGAATTTAGTAGCAGTTGAACCAGAAGAGAGTGCAGTCATGTCAGGATTTGAGCCAGGGCTTCATGGCATACAAGGAATTGGTGATGGTAGTAAGTTCTTAGTTGACATGAGAAAGATTCATAGTGTAAGGACGGTACATACAGAATGTGCAAAGAAAGTAGCAAGACATTTAGCATTGAGAGAAGGCTTGTTTGTAGGAATAAGTGCAGGAGCTAATGTAATGGCATCATTTCAGTATATGCGAGATAATAATATAAATAATGTAATAACAATCCTTTGTGATAGAGGTGAAAGATATTTTAGTTGTTTATGAAAGAACATAGACCATGGGGTTGTTATGAAATCCTACATGAAGAAAAAAATTGTAAAGTAAAAAAAATTACGGTTAAGCCAGGTGGTAGGCTTAGCTATCAGTATCATAATAAAAGAAGTGAGATGTGGACGGTGGTAAAAGGTGCAGCAACAGTTACATTAGATGATGAAGTGGGTGTACATACATATGGTCATTCAATTAGAATACCACAAGGAACAAAGCATCGAGTTGCAAATAGAGGACAAGATGACTTAGTATTTATAGAAGTTCAACATGGATCATACTTTGGTGAAGACGATATAGTTAGAATTGAAGATGATTATAATAGAAAATAGTTATGAGAATAAAATTAGATAATAAAGATAGCAAAATAGTTAAAGATAATGATACATATAGATTGATAGACAATACCAGTCTAAATAATCTAGTTGTATCCAAAACAATATTACACCCAGGTAAATGTACCACAGGACATAAACACCCAGGCCAGGAAGAAGTATATCAATTCACATCAGGCCATGGTAGAATGGAATGCAATCCTGATCATATACAAGGAGCAGCATTCTTTGTAGGCCCTGGCGATGTAGTATTGATACCGGATGGACATTTTCATAAGGTATATAATGAAAGTGAAACAGAAGATTTAATATTTGTATGTGTATTTGATGGAAAAAGAAACCACTAAAACAAAATGTCCTTATACCAACTTTAAAAGTAAGGTATTAGATTATATAGGACTACTAAGAACTCCTAGAAAAGAATATGGAGATATGCCTATTTGTCCGTTTGTTGGAGCTGAAATAGATAAAGGCAAACTAATGATTGATACATTCGATCCAACCAAAACTACATTGCTAGAAAAGGTTAAGATATTTGATGACTCAGAATATGATAGTGCTTTATTTGTACAGATGACAGAGGAAGACTTATCTAAATTTGATACTGTACATTATCAAGATTTTATTACCAATACAATGAAAGAGAATGGTTACGGACATTTGAAGTGTATATGTTTTAATCCAAATGATGAGTTAGATATAGATGGATTCAATGCAAGAAGTCATGCACCATACTTCTTAATTAATATAGCTAGTAGGACAAGATTGGCAGAGGCTCATATAACATTAGATAAAACTAAATACTATAGTATGATGAATGAGAAATACTTAAAGTATGTGCATAAATGGGACATTGTTAAGTTTAACTTTGATAAAAAATAGTTATTAAAACCTTAGGACTTTTGAAATAAAGTCTTTATATTAAAGAATATGATATATTTATTTGACATAGATGGGACATTGACCCCGAGCCGATTAAGGATTGATCCTGAATTTGAACAATTCTTCCTACAATGGATGAAAGATAGAGAGGTAATATTTGTTACCGGATCTGACAAAGAAAAGACAGTTGAACAGGTGGGAGAAAAAATTTGGACAAGAGCAAGTCGCGTATACCAATCCTGCGGTAATGCAGTATACCAAGGAGGACAGTTAATTCAAAAGAATCATTTCGATCTTAGTCCAGAACTTAAGACTCTGCTAAATGAATTCATTATGTATTCAGAATGTCCGGAACAATTTGATAATCATATTGAAGAAAGAATAGGCTTAGTAAATTTTAGTCCAATTGGTAGATCATGTCCACAAGAAGCAAGAGAACAATATTATAAATGGGATACTAAGGCTAAGGAAAGACAAACCTTTTGCAGAATGATTGAAGATAAGTTTCCAGAATTAGAAGCAACAGTAGGTGGACAGATATCTATAGACATATATCCTAAAGGACAAAACAAAGCACAAGTGTTAGAGGATCTATATGGACCAATAACATTCTTCGGAGACAAATGCCAACCTGGTGGAAATGATTATCCAATTGTTGAAAGTATGTGTAGGCAATTAGAACAAAATAGAAGACATTGTGTACTTCATGAAGTAAAAAGTTATCATGATACATGGAACATATTAAAAGAATATAAGTAATGGAATATATTAAAACACTGTTAACAAGATTGAAACAATGGTGGAAGACCTTTGTTAAGAATCATTTGATTGATGAAATTCCTCCAGACAAACCTTTCTTTAGAGATGAGTTTGGAGAGAGTGATCAAGATAATCAGCCATTTGGAGACTAATGGAAGAGGCATTAAAGATATTAGCAGAGATAGAGGAACAAGTCAACACATGTTGTGCTGTTACAATGTATCCGGAAGATGTAGTAGAACTAATAGAGAAACTAAGAAAGATATTAAATGAAGCCAGTAATACAAATATGGATTAAGGAAGAAGGCCTTAAGCAGATTGCAAGAGATAAGTATCCTTCATCATGGTGGAGACAATGTCCAATGGGTGTTGATGCTATATGCATTACAGTGTCATTAGATTGGTATGTAGCCATGAGAGATTATGAAACAGAATTAGATAAGGACAGCGGATTACCGTTTTAACAATTAAATAAAAGAGAACAAAACTATGAGTCAATTAATTTTCAATGCCATGATGGCAGAAGCAAATGCTAAAGAAGCAAAAGCAGTAGCAAACTTACAAGTATATATGAGTAATGCTGCTGGAATAGGAGAACATCCAGATGTTGTAGCTGAATGTACTAAACTAGTAAAAGATATTGCTGAAGCAACAGAAATGAAAGAAGCAATCAATACATTAATAAGTAATATAGATAAAGGAGAATAAGTTATGGAAAAAGTATATGAATTTTTATATCATGCAACGGGTCTATGTGGAGAACATTGGCATCCGAATTTAATAAATTTATCAGTGATTGGATTGGTAGCCGTAGGAGTGTTGTGGTGTGCGGTTAAGTTTGGTAAGCCGGTATTAGCTCGCTTCGCTCGCAATGAAGGGACTTTAAGAGGTTAATATTATGGCAAAGATATATGAAAGAAACCCGGACTCGGGCGAGATAAGATCAAGAGATATTGATCTAACCACCAAAGCTCAAAAGGCAATGTCAAGAAGTGAGATCCTTGATGAGATTTGGGCAGCAAATAAGCATATCAAAGATGGTGAATGGTATGTTAAATTGAGTGATGTATGTGCAATATTAGGAGAAGATTATGCAAGGGAAAACAAATAAACAAAGAAAGGATAGTACAAGGTTTGCAATATTAGGTATAGTTGGTATTGTGGCAATTGTATTTGTATTGGCTATGGCTAATGCAATGGAACCAACAGTTACAGAACCAGAACAAGTGCATTATTGGACTCCAACGGTGGATGATATCCTTTATCAAGATAGCATGTTTCAGATAATAGAAGCCACTCAAATCAATATGGATACAATCAATAAAGGTATGGAGAGAATCTTATTGAAATTGGATGTTATCATTTATGAGAACGGCCTTAGTGATAGTATAAAATTATATGATCAGAAGCATGTAGATGCATATGAAGCATATATGGATAGGGACGGAGTAGAGAAAGGAATCAATATTAATAGTTATACAGATGAGGAGCGATTATGGATAACAGCTAATGGGGATACTATATATGAATAGCATGAAATGGATAATAAGTATATTGCTTGCAATACTTATATGGCCAATAGTCTTTGTATTTATAGTTATAAGCTTTGAATTGCTATTGACTATAGGCCTAATAGCTATAATAGCATATTACTTTAAAACAATAATACAATGAAGCATATTGTATCAGTAATTGCAATACCTTTAATAGGAGCAATAGCTATATGCTGCTTAGCTATAGTAGCAATTGTTCTGGATTGCATATTTGGATTAGGGTTAGCTGGATGATCAATAGTGGTAGAGAATGGGACTGGATGGATAACATATCATCTGAAGATGAAGGGTCAAAGACCCTTGTACACCTATCAAACCGAACATGTCCTAATGTATTGAAGTCCCTTTATAATGGAACCTTCTTCCTATATCGATTGGTTAATAGAACCTTGTAAACAATTAATCCTATATAATAGTTATGTCTATACGCATAGGATAGATTGTAGTACAATATCAGGGTTGTTGTATAGGACATATTGATGAAAGTGTTTATAAATATATGTCGTTCTTCCAAATATTCTATATAGAAAAAAATTTACAACATATCTTATTCTGCAATAAGGCTTGCTTGCTATCCTTTATATAAGAGATCAGAACGTAAAGGCCATTATACCTAGCATCCATCCTATCAGTTCATTAGACGTTCTATAACCTAGCCTGGAAAGACAACGTTTAAAGGAGGATCTTTTAGGACGGATATCATTAAATCAAACAATTTTTATAATGCATTAAAGGCCTACTGTTAATATATACAGTAGTAGCATTATGTTCTATTGGCAATCCGTAAGAAATAATAACCATTAAATAATTAGGATATACGAGATTTTTTCATTATCTTTATATATAGACTCGACCTATCTATTTTTATTCCGGGGCGGGGCTGAACGGCTATTGCAAGGAAGCCTACGGAAGCAAGATGAGAGAGATGCAGATGATGATGAGCATACTATATATAGAGAGCAAGCATAGCATATATGAGCATATACTATATATAGGTAAGCAGACCATACCAGAACGAACCCGAACCATACCTGCCCATAACCAGGCTATATAGACCATAATCACCCATAACCACCCCAAAGCAGCCCATAACCACCATATATAGGGGGATATACCGGTTAAACTTAACATATAGGGCGATCATGGTGCTCTGAGGTGCGATATATATATTTTTATCGTAAGGAAAGCTTTTTTGCTATAGACCTGGTATTCGGTGGATAGAGGCTGCGCCTCCATGCTGGTAAGCATGCTATTGAATCATAACAAAGCAATGTTTAACCTATCATAAACATTTTTTTCGCTATATATATTATAAAAGACATTCTATTGGATACTGCATGCTTTAATAAGGGGAGAGGGCATTAAATAGATGTTTGCATTATTTCGGTTACATGACGGCACTTCCTCCTAAACCCATAACCTGGACATGAACATTCCAATGATCCAGAGTTGTTCATTTGAACTTCATATGAGCTATTACCTTTAGAGCTCTTTACCTTATATACCTTATTGCTATCTATATTAGGTAGGTTAGGTCTTTTAGGCTTATAAGGGTAATAAGCAATATCCTTTATATCTGGTGTTTCCTCATTCTGCTTAAGCTTATACCATCCGGGCATAATATAACGTTCTCCGTTACATGTCATTGTAAAGGGCGGAATCAATCCGCCATATATGGCATACTTCCTTTTTGGCTTCTCCCAACCGTGCTGATAAAATTCTGAAACTAATACTTTACTCATATACTATCTATTAATAAAAGAAACCATTCCATACCAACCAATCTGCCCTTGCCTGAATTCCTTTCTTTGGATTATGGTTTCCACTCTTATATTCCGATGCAACTTCCATTACACCACAAGTACCATTATCCTGGATAAACATCAACCTACTACGTCCGGTGCTACTAAAATTGTCTGAATAGGTCTTTCCTATTACTGCTTCCAATTGGGCCATCTTACCCTTACCATCTATTGCATCTTGGTCTTTTAAATTTATCATATCTATTGGTTTTAATTAATTTCTTATACTTAAAGATAAGGATAAAATCTCATATATCCTAATTATAATGAAGCTTTTTTTAACCTCACTATCCTATTTCTAAAACCACACTATTTATTTTTTTACCTCACCTCCCTAACCACCACCTTTTCTTAACCGGAACCACCTGTAATCTCCGTCTCCTATATATTTATTAAAAAGAAAGATAATACCGTAACGGGAAGAGAATATGAAAAGATCAGATTTAAAACGAATTATTAGAGAAGAGTTGATTAATGTAATTCGTACTCAAAATATAACAGAAGCATTTGGAGATCCACTTGCTGCTAAACTATCCAAGCTTGGAGGAATGAAATCTAGTAGATGGCAGAACTTTTGGAGATCATCAGCTAAGACATTTGATATAGCTTGGGATAAATTACCAAAAGGAAGTATCCGTAAAGTTCAACCAACTTCACCAGATGTTAAAAAGGGTATGGCATTCTATGTTATCAATCAGGATGTACCTAATCCATTTGCTAGTTCTAGAGGTTGGTCATATGATACCAACTTAAGAGGTCCTGCAGTATTAGCTGTAACAGTTGATAATAAGATTCAGTATTATGGAGCAGATAGAAGCGGAGGAACGCGAGGAGGTGGGATTGGTCCTAAAGGTGGATATAAACAAGGATCGGCAGTAGGTAAAGGTTCATATGGAACTTTGATGGTTAAGAAACTTAAACAACTTGCTGATGTAGTTTATGTATTTGATCTAGAATCTTATAGAGGTGGTACTTCTGCATTGAAAGCTAAGAGAGCTGAATTGAAGTTGGGTAAAGATACTTTCAAAGATGCTAAGACATGGAAACAAGCAAACCTAAGAAGATACCAATCCATTATACAAGCTAGAGTAGGTTCAAGAGACCAAGTAGATGCAATGGTTGCTAAAATAGTTAAAATGTCGAATGAGACAGTTGAACAAGCAATGGCATTACCTAAAATGGGAAGATATAACAATATAATGGCAACAGTTAATAATAATGAAGTTGAACTTGAGAATGTTACTAAAGCAATGAGCAAGTCATTATATTATTATGGTGAGTATATCCAATTGCAAAATGATATGGAAAGGGAAGGCGATGCTAGTTTTAGTAAAAAATATAATGAAGATAGGATGAAAACTAAAGCCGGAGATATCAAAAAGATATTGAACAAGTTCAAGTCAGGTAAATTAGATGGTTGGTACTAATGCCAGCAAAAAGCAAACAACAGCAAAAGTTCTTCGGTGTAGTTAAAGCTATGAAGAAAGGTGATATACCTAAAAAAGGTAATGCCGGTGAAGTTGCTGATGATATGGATAAAAAGGAAATAGATAAAATGGCATCAACTAAACATAAAGGTCTCCCAAAGAAGATCAAGGAAATGATAGACGAAGAACTTCAGGCATTAAATGAAGTAAAGCCTTTTGTCGATAATAGGTTAAGAACTAAATATGATTATCCAAAAGGTAATAGAGATGGATTAGTTTATCTTGCAACTAATGATAACAGATATCCAACAGAGATTGTTTTATATAATCAGAAGAGAGATGTATTTCATTTTGTATATAGCCATAGTGGTGAATTTACTGCAGGTAATACTAAAACACAAACAGTCCCAAGAAAAGGATTTAATAGTACACATTACGTAATGCCTTATTTTGAAGAGTGGGAAGAAGACCTAGGATATGAAAGAGGATTCTACGAAGGTAAAATAAATGAAGCAGATCGTACAAGTAGTATTAGTAAACAACGTGCTAAAGCAGAATTGAAACAACAACTTAAAGGTAAGCGTGCTGATGGGTTAGGTGACTATACAGCTATTGTATATGGAATGAATGGTAGTGATAGAGTTCCTTTAAAAGGTATGAATGATATTAATAAATACTCTAAATTTGAAATTGGTGATAACGAAAAGGCATTAAAAGAAGATAACATAAATGAAGCTAAAAGTGCTAAAGCATTAAAGGCTGATTATGAAAAGGCTATCAAGAAAGAACAAGCACTTTCATCTTTAATGTTAATGAACTTACAAAAATATAAAGCAGCCAAAGCATCTGGTGATGAAAATGCTATTGCGAAGTTTACAAAGATTGCAGGACAATTGAGTCCAAAGAAAAAGAAAGCATCTGAGTTAGCAAGTGCAGCATATCAAGCATATGAAGATAAGATTAGTGGATTGCATGCAGATGCTGAATTGCAAATTGATGAAGAATTGAAACGAGTTACTAAACCAATGTGGGATAAGATGGATGGTGATGCTAGAGTAAATGTTGTTTTAACTGCGGTTAAAGATCCAGATGAAGCAGAACAATACTTTGAAACAGAATGGGAAGACCTCCCATCAGAAGTAACTCAGAACATATACTTATGGGAAGGTAAATTAAATGAAGCGAGCTTAAACTCAACCCAAAAAGCAGCAGCCAAAATGAATAACGAAGTTAGAGTTATTAAAAAGGCTATGAAAAACATTCAGAAAATATCTAAAGATATAACGCCAAAAGATAACAATGCTTGGGGTAATTATATACTAAGAGGTATTAACAGTTTGCTTGACAACTTCACAATTTTAGAAACTGTATATCAAAACTTGATTAGCAATAAAGAAGATGATGCAATAGATTCTATA
>Ga0181392_1000037_pt1 | contig 38310 bp, 42 predicted proteins | sample 15SPOviralmetaG_FD_130083 | JGI IMG/M metagenome (GOLD analysis project Ga0181392, IMG submission 130083) | Marine viral communities from the oligotrophic San Pedro Time Series (SPOT) site, San Pedro Channel, CA, USA - 15 SPOT_SRF_2010-09-15 | ecosystem: Environmental > Aquatic > Marine > Strait... | reverse complement strand
ATGTTAGATACTGCTGAAGCAGATATCTGTTTAGCACACCTAGACCTAAATGGTTTTGTTATGCATGATACTATTACACAATATCACGGATACGATAAAAGTATTGTTAAAAGATTTGAGAAAACATATAGTGGTCATTTTCATAATAAGAGTGATGATGGTCAAATATATTATCTTGGTTGTCAATATGAAATGAATTGGTCAGATCACAATATACAAAAAGGTTTTCATATATTAGATACCGATACTAGAGAAGTGGAGTTCATTCCTAATCCATTCACCATTTACAAAAAATTAATGTATGATGATTCGCAAACGGATTATGATAAGTTTGATATTTCGGACTATAATCAAAAATTTGTGAAATTAATAGTGGTTAATAAAAAAGATAACGAAATGTTTGACAGACTGCTAGAAAAGATGTATAATAGCATAAGTGTACATGAACTAAAAATATTGGAAGATTATTCTGATTTATCACACCACAATGTAAGTGATGATGTTGTTGAAGGATCCGAAGATACAATTACACTTGTTAATAATTATGTGGATCAATTAAGTGTTGATTTAGATAAAGACAGATTGAAAGTTATGATAAAAGAAATGTTTATAGAGGCACAAGATACAGATGCCGTTAGCGGAGAATGAAATATAAAGTAATATATGCAGACCCACCATGGTATTTTAAATCGTATTCTAAAAAAGGTGAAGGCAGAAATGCAACTCAACACTATCCTTGTATGTCAATTAACGATATTTGTAATATGGATATCGATAGTATTGCTGATAAAGATTGTGTTCTTCTTATGTGGGTTACTGATCCGTGTTTATTGGATGCCTTTAAAGTTTTGGAATCTTGGAACTTCACTTATAAGACGGTAGGTTTCACTTGGGTAAAAACAAAACAAAAGTCTTTAGGATATTTTACAGGTATGGGTTACTGGACACGATCTAATCCTGAAATGTGTTTACTTGCAACAAGAGGTAAACCAAAAAGATTTGATAAATCAGTTAGACAATTGGTTGTATCAGAAAGACGAGAACATAGTAGAAAGCCAGACGAGATGTATGGTTATATAGAAAAGATGTTAGAAGGACCTTATATAGAATTGTTTGCAAGAACGACTCGTAAAGGTTGGGATAACTTTGGTAATGAGGTAAATAAATTTGATAATATTTAAAACAGTAAGATATAAAAACTTTTTAAGTACAGGACAACAATTCATAGAGATACAACTAGATAGAGCACCTGCTACTTTAGTTGTTGGTGAAAACGGTGCTGGTAAATCTACAATGTTAGACGCATTGTGTTTTGGTCTATTTCAAAGACCATTTCGTAATATTAAAAAAGATCAATTAATTAATTCAATCAATGAAAAAGAATGTGTGGTTGAAGTTGAATTTACAGTCGGCAAAAAAGATTATAAGATAATCAGATGTATCAAACCTAATAAGTTCGAGATATGGTGTAATGGTGATATGCTAAATCAAGACGCTGCGGTTAGAGATTATCAGAAACATTTAGAACAGCAAATTCTTAAATTAAACTTTAGATCATTTACTCAAGTTGTGATTCTAGGTAATGCTTCATTCGTACCATTTATGCAACTGAAGGCAAGATACAGACGCCAAGTTGTAGAAGATATACTAGACATTGAAATCTTTTCTAAGATGAACCTAATGTTTAGAGAAAAACAAAAATCACAAGATGAAGTTATCAAACAGGCAGACTTTGATTATCAAATGCTTGATAGTAAAATAGATACACAAAAGAAACACATTGAAGAAATCAGTCAGAATAATTTAGAGTCCATTGATACTAAGAAACTAGATATAAAAAAAAGTGAAACTGATATTAAGAATTATCAAAAAGATATTGATGACACTATGATTGAAAAGGCAAAACTACAAAAACAAATACTAGATGAGGTCGCTGTAAATACGAGATATAAAAAACTTCATACAATGGAAGCAAAGTTAGAAAATACTTGTAGTAAACATAAGAAAGATTTAAAGTTCTTTGAAACTTATGATGATTGTCCTACTTGTCAACAGGCAATAGATTCAGCATTTAAATCTCAAATGATTGATAAGAAAAAAAGTAAGGTTGATGAAATTGAAAGTGGCATGCAACAACTAGAAAAAGAAATCACAACCACAGAAACTAGATTGAAAAAGATTAATGATACGATGGTATTAATAAGAGAGCAAGAGTTATTAATCAATCGTTTTCAAACCTCAATAAATGAGATACAGAAATATATCGCTAAGATTAATAGCGAGATAGAAGAATTATCAGATGAGAAGTTTTCATCAGGTGTTGCCACTGGCGAGTTAAGTCAGCTGCAAGAAAACCTGACGCAAGCGGATCTAGATAAAAAGAAATATAAAGAAGAAAAACTTTATATTGATACTGCTAGAGTTCTTATGCAAGATACTGGTATTAAGACTAAAATCATTAAGCAATACCTACCCATAATGAACCAGTATATTAATAAGAACCTAGCAGATATGGACTTCTTTGTTAACTTTACTCTTGATGAGGAGTTTAATGAAACAATTAAGTCCAGACACCGTGATGTGTTTAACTATCATTCTTTTAGTGAGGGTGAGAAGTTAAGAATTGATCTGGCAATACTATTCACTTGGCGAGAGATTGCTAAGTTAAAGAATTCTACAAATACGAATCTATTAATACTAGATGAAATATTTGATAGTTCTTTAGATAGTTCAGGCACAGATGAATTTATGAGAATATTAAACAGCACAATGGAAAAAGAAAATGTATTTGTTATATCTCATAAAGGTGATACACTAATAGACAAATTTCCTAGAGTGATGAAATTTGAGAAATATAAAAACTTTACAAGGATGGCAGAATAATGGCAAAAGAATTAAATGCAGAAACCATAGAAGAAGCAGCAAAACACTTTGATAATTTACAAAGTAAAAAGACACCTATTATTGAAAAGAAAAAAGATGGTAAAAGAATACTACCTTTAATACCACCTACTGATCCTAGGGTATTAATGCAGATTGCACCTTTCTTTGACGACACATTAAAAGAGTTTAACTTTAAAGATAGACAAGACTTATGTAATGTTATGAAAGATACAATGTATAATTATGGTGGTATAGGATTATCTTGTAATCAAGTTGGTTTGCCATATCGTATGTTTGTCATGGGTGGTCATCCAGAGATTGAAGAAGGTAAACTTAGATACTGCTTTAATCCAGAAGTTATAGATGTAAGTCCTGAAACAATACTAATGAAAGAAGGTTGTTTAACATTTCCATTTTTATTCTTATCTATCAAAAGACCTAAATGGGTTCATGCTAAATATACAGATGAGAATGGTGAAGAAGTTGATGAATATTTACATGGTATGCCAGCAAGAATATGGCAACATGAAAACGAACATATGAACGGATATGTATTTACTGACTTGGTAAGTAAATTAAAACTAGACACAGCCAAGAAAGCACAAAAGAAAGCGGTGAAGAAGATAGCACGACAACAAGCGATGATGCCTTCTAAACCTAAGATTATAATATAGGAGAAATAATCATGTATCAAATAGAAAGTCATAGACATAGAAGAATAATAATGTCATCAGACGACAAAGAAAGTCTAATCAAGATTTGTAGAGAGATGAATGAGATAGACAATAAACCATTAGGTGTAAACAACTTTATCGTTTCGTCTGGAAATGAAGTAATATATGGAGAAGGTGATGAAACCTTGGCAAAAGGGAATTGAATTAGATACTCTTTTAGAGTGGACAGATAAATTCGAAGAATATAATAAGTACTGTTTTAGTCCATTTACTAAAGCAAAGAAGAATGGTATAGCGTCTGCTATAGATAAAGATAATCTATATCAAACAGGTAATATCGTATATGAAATGCGAACAGCGAAGACCGCTTCAAAAATAAAAATGTTTCGTGCAGGACCAGAGATTGCTGAAATACATAAAGGCGAAAGAGTTATAACAAAATTATCAATACTTGAAAAAGGTACAAAAGACAATCTAGTAAATGTACTTAAAACAATATATGAACCAACTTGGTGTCATATCTTTGAAGAAAACCAAACTCACAAAGAAGCAGTTCTTGAGTCAGGTTTCAGAAAGATAGGAACTAAGTATAGTACATTTAGTGATATTGTTGGTGTATATTATAAAGGTGGTAGAAAATTTATTCCTGTTGTTGAAACAGAAAATATTAATATGTGTAAAACTTCACTATCGTTTGACCACAATATTATAGATGAATTAGTAGAAGATTTGATTACTATGAATTTAGAATATACTAATCATAACAGTAATTATAATAAAAAGAAATCTTGGCAGGCATTATCATTAATGGGATTTGAAAAAGATAGTACCTATGTAGATAAGAAAGCAGATTTGAAAGAAGATAGGCCTATTATCAAAACTGATCTATATGATAAGTTAGAAAGTAAAGTTGATCATTTTTTAAATCAATTACCAGGCGAGTTTGATCGGGTCAGATTTATGACTTTGAAACCAGGAGGAGGTGAGTTGGCTCGACACACCGATCAAACGGACCCTACATGGGGAACTACTAATGGAAAGATGTTAAGATTTCATATGCCATTAAAGACAAATGATAAAGTTGTATTTACTTCTTGGAATAATGATGGCAAAGAAAACAAATATAATATGGGCAAAGGAGAATGTTGGTTTCTAGATACTCGTAGACCACATACAGCAATCAATGGCGGAGATGATATTCGTATTCATTTAGTTGCAGATGTGTGGGCAAATGATGAGGTTAGAAATATATTATTAAGATGAGATTAAATACTCCAGTTGAGTTACATTTATTAAAAGATCGTAATGTTTATGTCAAAAGAGATGACCTTATGGGTGATGGTGATACATTACCACCCTGGGGAAAGATGGCAGGTATAGACAGACTATTAGAAAATTTAAACCCTAACTATCCACTAATACATCTTGCAGTCAATGGTTCTTGGTCTGGTTGGGCATTGTCTTATCTATGTAAACAACGAGGTATAAAGTTTATCTATGCATATGCACCATCGAAAACATATAGTCAGTTCATACTAGACAAAGCAAAAGAAAATGATTGTGAGTTCTATGAATTGAAACCTAATATGATGGCAATACTTTATTCTCAAGTTCAATCTTATGCAAGACGAAAAGATATTCAGATGTTACCATATGCGTTTGACCATATTGATTATCGTACTATTTTAAAACAAAGAGCAGACGAAGTGTTTAAAGAAAATCTAGTAGATCATTTAGTTATATCTGCTGGTTCTGGTGTGACCAGTTCGCCTATCATTCAGGCATTCTCACCTGGTAATGATTTGTTTTCTAACTCACAAAAACAGGCACATAGTATTACAGTATCGAATGTAAAAACAATCTATGAGAAATATAAGAGTCATTCAATGTCATCAAGTTCTATTGAAGTATATAAAACAGAATTTGAATTTGATGATATGATGATTGATTATGAAATACCTTTTCCTTGTAATGGTACTTGGGATAGAAAAGCATGGTGGTGGTTAGAAAATAATATTGAGTCTTTGAAAGGTGATATATTGTTTTGGAATATAGGAGGTAATATATGAGTAGAGATGTAATAGAAAGTGTAATAGATGTAGGTAGTGGATTCTTTTTATCTGTAGCAATTCAGATAACAATATTTCCTTTATTTGGTTTACACCCTACAATCTTCGAGAATTTTCAAATTGCATTAATTTTTACCTGTGTTTCAATGACTAGATCAGCATTATGGCGAAGATTTTTTAGAAAGAGAAGAGCATGAAAATCTGTTTTGCAAGTTTAAGAAAGAAAGTTAATTATACAGATGTTTTAGAATATGGTATGGATGTATTCTATGAGTCTTTTAGATATTATAAAGATAACAATCCACAACACGAATACTCTTATTACAACTTTGCTTATGGATCAAAAGGTGCAACAAGAGATAAACAGGTAATTAAAGAAGCGGATGTAATTGTTTTTCCTGCCGTTCAAGAGTTTATCTATTTTACAAATGCTGTAGGTCCCAGAGTTATAGAAGAGTCTCAACAATGGATTAGAGAGTTGTATGATAATTTAAATAATAAAGATATCATATTAATAACTCAAGATAGGGGTGTTGATGAAAACTTAATTTTAGATTATACATTCGAAGGTCATGTAAAACCAAAATCATTTCAAACAATAGATGAAATGGATTTTACAATGTGTTTACAAGGATTGAAGTATCATTATATACACAATAAGTGGAGATTTCCTGTTGACAAAGATACCGACTTTGTATATTGGGGTTCTGATAAAAGTAAAACAATCAACGGCAAAAACTCTGGTGATGAAAGAACGAATATTATAAAAGATATTAGTAGAGAACCTGAAATAACATCAGCAATTATCGGCAGATGGCCAAAGACTATCAAGATTGTAAGAAACTGGATGACACTCGGTGATACATTAGGATATCTAGATAGAAGTTTATCTACTTTATGTTTTAATTGGATAGATCAAACAGCGGTTACAGGTCGATATCACGAGGCGCTTGCGTGTAATGTTGTTCCGTTTGTTTGGAAAGACTATGATACAAATAATATACTGATTACCGATGAATGGCAGAGGTGCTTTACAAAAGATGATTTTTATGATAAAATAAGAGAGATAAGAAAATCAGATGAACGGTTAATCAAGATAAAGAAAGACTTTGTGGATAGACTACCGAGTGAATTAGATTATTATAAAGAATTTGAAATGATATTAAATAAGAGATTAAAATGACCGATATATGGAATAGATCAATAGTTGTAGTAAAAGATAAGAAAGATATCAAGTTTGCACCAGACACATTTTTAAATGAATGTGAATGGGAATCTCATGGTCAATACGATAGTTTACAATTTGTAAATCCAAATGTAAAAGTATTGTCAGTACAGTTCACAAAAGTAGGCGAAAAAACTTACAAAGCATTTCCCAATCTAGAATGGATTATAGTTAGACAACACGGATTTGATAATGTAAATTTAGAAGAATGTGAGAAACGAGGCATTGGTGTTGTCAATACAAAACCATTTGCTCAATCTACTGCCGATTGGATAAATCAATACATTGAAGATACTGATAGACTTGCTCTTATCGGTTATGGTGCAATAGGTAGAAAAGTAAAACATACAGACTATGTTGAGATTGTAGGTCGACACACTAGAGTTTCAGATGAAGTTAATACAATAGTTGTATCTGTACCGCCAGAAGGTAATGATTATCTTATCGGTAGTAATTTACTTTCAAATTTTAAAGGCAAATTAATATCAGTTAGTAGAGCAAGTGTATTAGACAACCATGCATTAATGAAAAATATAAAAAATATATCTCATGCTTATATTGATACATTAGATAGTTATTTTAGAGAAGAATTATTGACAACAGGTAAAGTTACATATGGTAAACACACAGCATTTAATTATAACTTTACATATGAAAACAATGTAGAATATTTTAGTGATCTAGAAAAAACAATTAAAGATTGTTTAGATAATAAAGTTGAGAAACCAATTTTACCTAGAGGTGAAAGAATAACATTTTGACAGACGACATACTACAACAAACCCATGATCAATGGATTGACAAAGGTTTTCCATACTATCCTACAGATACAAAATGGCGAAACGATATCTTTAATCAGTTAGTAAATTATAGACGAGATACATTAGTTGATCGTAAAAATAAAATTATAGGTCAATCAGCACATGGATTAAATCTTGCTTGGTCATTTATGGAACACGCTTGGGGTATCAAGTGTGGTAAGATGAGAACACCGATTGAAATATGGAATGATGAAGAACATCTAAAGAAAGGTATCAATAAAATACTTAGTGGTACTTTCTTCAAACAAAAACCAGCACACGAAATTACAGACTCAGATATGAGGTCTATGTTAAGACGATATTCAGGTACTCAAATGGTATCTAATTTTAGACCTACGGCTGCGGCTGCCATGTATGATATCTTTGTTGATAAAGACAGTCCACTTGAAGGTACCGAAGCAGGTACAGTATGGGATCCAAGTATGGGTTATGGTGGTCGTTTACTAGGGGCAATCGCTGCAGGTGTAAACTATATCGGTACTGATCCTTGTATACCTACATATGAAGGGTTAGAGCAGATACGAGATTTATACGGTCATTCTCATAAGTCATATACACTATTAAGACAAGGTAGTGAAACATACATTCCAGAAGAGCAATCTTTAGACTTTGTATTTACAAGTCCACCTTACTTCGGTTGGGAAGCATACGGTGATGAACCAGAACAGTCAAGTATCAAGTTCGAAACCTCTGATACATGGAAAGAAATGTTCTTAAAACAGACGATTAGCAACGCATATAAGGGTCTTAGGGACGGTAAGTACTTAGCATTGAATGTTGCTAACACTAAACAATATAAGACATTTGAAGAGGATACAGTTTCCCTTGCAAAATCAGTAGGTTTCACACATACAGACACTTGGTGGTTATCATTATCGACTCAACAAGGGGGTTCTGCTGTATCAACAATAGATGGTGATATACAAGAAACCAAACAAAAGCAACAATATATGGGTGAATTTACTAGACCTGATATTACAGGTCGTAAATTTGAACCTACTTTTATCTTTCAAAAGTAACGAATCACGGCAAAAAACTCAAAAATATGCCGAGAAAAGTGTTGTATTTTTGCAACACTTTCGAGATAATCGAAAAAACTCAACAAAATCAACAAGATAAAATGGCAACTTTCGGGCGGAAGTGCTTGATTTATGCACCGAAAAGTGATAGGATAAGTGTATATGACAAAGAAAAATACTATCAATACAGAAGCAAAGAGTTATCTTGCGAATCTTCTTGCTACTGAAAATCTAACAGTCGTTCATAGAAAAGTTAAGACTGCTTCTTTTGATGTAAAGAATAGAGTACTTACTCTTCCTATATGGAAACATATGTCAAATGATATTATCGACCTATTAGTTGCACACGAAATCGGTCATGCTTTATATACACACTTAGACGAATGGAAATCTGCTTTAGATGAAGGTCTTCCACATTCATTCTTAAATGTTATTGAGGATGCTCGTATCGAAAAATTAGTTAAAAGAAAATATCCAGGTATCGTTAGATCATTCGTAAACGGTTATAGAGAATTAATTGATAACAATTTCTTCGGTACTAAAGATAAAGATGTCAACCAAATGCTTTTGATTGATAGATTAAATATGCATTTCAAAACTTCGATTGTAAAATCAGATGTAGAATTCACAACTGCCGAACAGTTAATAGTTAAGAAGATGGAAAATCTAGAAACTTTTAATGATGTTGTAGTTCTTGCTAGAGAGTTATCAGAATATTGTAAAGACGAGGCAGAAACAAAAGGTCTTGACCAACACGATATGGCAGATACCGAAGATTATGATGATGAAGATTCAGGTTATCAAGATTCAGATTCAGATAACACCGATAACAATGATGAAGATTCAGATGAGAGTGGCAAATCAAAATATTCAGATGATGATTCAGATGATAATGAAGATTCAGATTCAGATAATGATGGCGAAACTACTGGTCAAAGAGGTCAACAAAATATTGATGAGGGTGAAAGTACTGAATACAAACCATCTGCTGAAACTGATAACTATTGGGAAGATAATAAAGATAAACTTATTGATGAAAAATGTAAAGATAATGTTTATGCAAATATTCACCAGTTTAAAAATATAAAAGACTTCATTTTAGATTATAAAACTGTATTATCAGATTTTAAATCTGCTAGATTTAATAGTTTCAGAGAAGATAGTGCTTACGGCAGTTCTTATAAATCGTCTTATCCAACTTTAATTGCTGAATACAAAAAGTTTCAAAGATCAAATAGTAAATCAGTTAATTACATGGTCAAAGAATTTGAAATGAAGAAGGCCGCTACTGCTTACACTAGATCAAAACAAGATAAGTCTGGCGTTGTTGATCCTCTTAAATTACATTCTTACAAATACAATGACGATATCTTTAAAAGATTGACAATTACTCCTGATGGTAAGAACCACGGTATGATGATGTTTATTGACTGGTCAGGCAGTATGGCAGATAAACTTACACCGACTATTCACCAGTTAATGAACCTGGTTATGTTTTGTAGAAAAGTAAATATACCTTATGAAGTATATGCATTTTCTAACTCTGGTCGTCAAGGAAGATATAGTTGGTCTGATGAACCTGATACTCGATCTAAAAAACCTAAGTATCAACCAGGCGATCTAACAATAGATTCATATTTAAAACTAATCAATTTTGCTTCTTCCAGAATGACTGCTAAAGAACATGAAGAGGCGATGTCAAATCTTTATGGTGTTAGTATTAAGTATGAAGATTATATGGGTAGTAGAAGATATCGAGGGTATAATGATGATACGAATGACGCATGGAAAACTTATGCATTAGAAATACCTCAAGGTTATGGATTAAGTTCTACTCCATTAAATTGTACAATCGCTGCTGCTATGACAATGGTACCTCAGTTTCAAAACAAATATTCAATTGATAAGATGAATACAATTTTCTTGACTGATGGTTGTTCTGATGGTAATGAATATATAATTTTAAGTAAAGAAGAAGCAGAAGAAAGACAAGAATTAAATACTGGACGATGGAGTACAGATGATGACGGCAATTATTGTTCGTCTTTTAGTTATGACTCAAATCTTATTCTAAGAAATAAATCAAATAAGAAAAACTATAACTCAAATAGTAATTACCGAGACGGTATGACAGAGTCATTATTACAGGCATTGAAAGATCATACTGGTACTACTCTTACTGGTTTCTTTATCTCGGGTACAAAAAGACTTGACCGATATACTTTAGACAAATACTTTCCTCAGTATAATCACTATGACAATAATACAAAAGTCTTTGATAGACCAAAAGTTATGGCAGAGTTTAGAAAAAATAAATGTTTAGTTGTAAAAGAAAATACAGGTTATGACGAATTTTATCTCCTTGCTGGAGATGATATGAAAATTACAGATGGTCAAATGGCAACACCATCTGATAATGCTAAGAAAGGTGAGATTAAGAGATTGTTTACACAAAATCTAAAATCAAATCGTTCTTCAAGAATAGTAATGAATAAGTTTATTACACAAGTTGCTTAAATTGAAAAGGGAATATATTATGAAAAATATAGAAACAAAACAAAAAGAGTTCGTAGCAGTTGCTAAAGAAATGTTTGGCGAAAATACAACTCAAGTTAGTCGTAAGGATGTAGTTCAAATGATTAACACCAAAGGCGTTCAGTATCCAGTATGGTTATTGAAGTCTCCTGAATTTAGAATCGGAAGAGGTCAGTATAACTTACCGACTTTTGCTGAAACTGTATCAGAATCTACCGATGAATTACAATCGGAGATAGTTAATGATTCGGAATAATAACGAATCTTTAGTGAGAAATGGGGGCAAAAACCCCCATTTTTCAGAGTGTTGCAAAAATACAACACAAACTTTCGGGCAAGTCATTGAAATACAATGCTTTTATATGCCCGATAGTGCTTGAAAAAGTGCTAAAATAGTGATAAGCTAGTAGTATATCTAAAAAAAACTACATTATGAAAGGTAAAAAATGACATTAGATAACAACAAAAAACAATTAGTCGAGGCGTTATTTGCTAAGTACGGCAAGACCGAATTGACTAGATCAGAAATCAATAGTTATATTGATGACAATGGTCTTAAAAATCCTGGTTGGTTAAAATCAGACAAATACAAAATCGGCAGAGGCGTTTACACTTTACCAGTTGATGGTAATGATGTTTCTCCAGTCGTTAAAGAAGTTAAACAAAAATCGAAAGTTGAAACGGCAGAGTCTGTTGATACTGTCAACAAGGCCGCTATGATTATTTCATCGCTGACTGGCAATATTGTGCCAACCAAAGATGATGTATTCGTGCCTTGGGGTCACTTCAAAGATATCAAGTCAATTGTTTCAAGTAAACAATTCTATCCAATCTTTATCACTGGTTTATCGGGCAACGGTAAAACAATGAATGTGCAACAGGCATGTGCTCAAACCAAAAGAGAATGTATTAGAGTTAACATTACCATCGAGACCGATGAAGATGATTTACTTGGCGGTTACAGATTACAAGACGGTCAGACTGTATGGCAGAATGGTCCTGTAATCGAGGCAATGGAAAGAGGCGCTCTCTTGTTATTAGATGAGATTGACCTTGCGTCAAATAAGATTATGTGTTTACAACCTATCTTAGAAGGCAATGGCGTCTTTCTTAAAAAGATAAACAAGTTCGTTCAACCTGCAAACGGTTTCAATGTGATTGCAACTGCCAATACTAAGGGGCAGGGTTCAGATGATGGTAAGTTCATCGGTACCAATGTTCTTAACGAGGCATTTCTTGAGAGATTTCCAATCACAGTCGAACAGTCTTATCCTACTAACAAGATCGAAAACAAAATTTTAGATAATGTTATGTCAGATAAAAAGTTGACTCGTAAACAAGACGAGAAATTTGCTACTGATCTAGTCAACTGGGCAGATATCATTCGTAAAACTTTCTATGAAGGTGGCGTTGATGAGATTATATCTACCAGAAGATTAGTCCACATAGTCGAGGCATTCTCAATCTTCAAAGATAAGATGAAGGCAATTCAAATGTGTACTAACAGATTCGACCTTGATACCAAAACTTCATTCTTAGATTTATATACTAAGATTGATGGTGGCGAAGATGTTGCTGCTTGGGGACAACCTGAAGTAGAAGAAACACAAACCGAATCCAATGATAGTGAGGAAGATATTTATTCTTAAATCTATCCATAATGTAGTGGACGCCTGGAGTTGTTACCAGGCGTCTTATAACATAGAAAATTATTATGTTTAAAAAAGCAATAGAAATACTTTGGAAACAAAATCCTAAAACAGATATTACAGGTTATAAAGAACCCGATCCTGACGATCTATCCATCGACAATGCATATAAGACTAGGTGGATTTGGTATCATACATTTATGGCACTTGAATTATTAATTATAATAATGCTACTGCTTGGTATATTAATAACATTAGGAGTTAAATTATGATAAGAAATGAAAACGGATTAGTTAATGTAAATGATTTGAAAGAGCATCCGCTCAACGAAAAATTATATCCCGCTGATAAACACGATCACCAGATTGCTTTATTAGGTGAAAAGATGGATGAAGAATATAAACAGTCTGGTGTTCCTAATCATACACCAGTTGATTATTGTCCAGAAACTGGTACACTAAATTCAGGAAACTTCAGATATAAGTCAGCATTATTACACGGTTGGGAATATTTAAGAGCGATACCAGGTAGAGTATTCGATTCTAATTATGATGAGTATGACGAAATGAAGTTCTTAGAGAAGTTTAACAAAGACGGTAAAAGAGATGAATATGAAATAGACACATTAGTTCACAATTATAATCAACAAAACAAGGCATTTGAAAAGAAAAATGGTAGAGAGTTTAATTCTAAAGAGAGAAATCAGTTTGCTGTTGAGAGTAGAATAGATAAAGATAAGTTCAGAAAAATTGTAACCATAAATGATGAACACCCTAATATATACAAAAGATTAATTGCTGGTGAAATTACCATAGGTAAAGCATGGCGTTTGGCAGGTAAACAAAAACCAGATAAAGAATATAATCCAGATAGACACAATTTCTTTACTACATTAGATTCTAATCCTAAAATAGTTGAAGTCGCATTGAAAAAATATCTTGATATGGTAAAAGAATTTAGAAGTATCGGTAATGGTATTATATTTGATGATGATATGGGTTGGGAAAATAATCAGATAACTGGTCCTTTATCAAATATATGTATGTCTGCTTTTGTTTTCGGATTTAATAGTTTACAAAATGATGAATTATATTGTACTACACCTAGAAACAAACAAGGTTATGCCGATATTCATTTTGAAAATTTAACTAATAAATTTGATGAGAGATTTTTATCCGAAAGAATAGAAGTTAAAATGGGAAGTTGGAATGGTAATTGTAGTTCTACTGCTATATATGGTGGTATGGGTAGTGTTAAGGTCACCCCTCACGAATATATAATCGGATTACATAATCAACAATTGCAAAAACATTTTATTATGATAACTACTTTGGATAAAGATGATTGGAAAACTGATGGTAAAGATTCAAATGCAACTATGACATTATCACATTGGTTTAACCGATATCATAAAGAAAAAGATAAGTACCGAATACTACTAGGCGATATCTATAAAGGTAATAAATCTATCGAGTTAGTGTGGGCTTGACTTTAACCCTTAAATAGTGTATAATAAACATATGAAACAAAACAAAACTAAAAATTATCCGATACCTAATTCAATTAAAATTGGTTATGTTGATTATCAATTTGACTTTTGGCCAGATACTTTTTCAACTACCGAAGAAGCACAAGGCGAGTTTTTTGCTCAAACTGGTAAGATTGGATTAAAGACTTCTGGTTTAGAATCAGTACACGGCACGAATACTTTATTACATGAAATTATACATGGCATATTTTATCAGTTTGGATTGTGTGAAGATGTAGGTGACAAAGAAGAAAAAATAGTTAACACTACAGCAAACGGATTGAGTACAGTCTTTGTAGATAATCCTTGGTTGTTAGATTATATAAAGAAATATCAAAATGTGAGGCAAGGAGATTAATGTCAATTAGTGTACAAGTCAGAGGCAACAATGTCGAGAAGGCATTGAGAATACTTAAAAAGAAATTACAAAAAGATGGTCTTATGCAAGAGTTAAGACTTAGACAATACTATGAAAAACCTACTCTTAAAAGACAAAGAAAACATAAAGAGTCTTTAAGAAGGTCTGCTAAGGCAAAGAGGTTAAAGTTTTTGAGAGAAATTTCTTCGGAATAACTCTCACTAAAATATCAAATGCGAACGGTCGCCAGTATTTGATATCGTTTAATTAGGCGACAATATCTTGAAGGAGATAATATATAATGGCTAATAAACTGTCAAAAAAACAAAAGGTGATAAACCTTTTATCAAAAGGTAATCCTGTTGCATGGACTACTTTAAGAAATAGGTTCGATTTAACATCACCAAGAGCGATGGTAGATCAACTTAGAACAGAAGGACATATGGTTTACATAAACCAAACTGCTTCTGGTACTTCATATAGAATGGGTACACCTACTAAGTCAATTCTAGCTGCTGGCGTTAAGAAAGTATTTAAAGGTACTACTAACGAAATAGTTGCTGCAGGAATTCGTGCTTTATACGGCAAACAAAAATACGCTTATTCTAATAACTAAGTCTATTTGTTGTATAAATAGTAATACTAGGCAGTCCGTAAGTCCTGGTATTAAGAGGTAGAGTGTCTTCCGCAAAGACACCATTTAGGGTTTGACGATTGTCCCTTGTCGTGATTTATTACAGACAGAAACAATCGCCGTTTTTATATTGGCCCATTGGTCTTCGTAGCAGTTTTAAACTGACAGACTTGGTAAAACAAGCAAGGAAAGATAAACTGACATACTTGGTAAGACAAGTTAGGAATAAGAGAGGGTGAGACCTACCTCCGCCAATATATTTTTTCTAAGTACTTGACATTTTTTAAATCGTACTTATATAAATAACTATGAGTTGCCAATTATGGGACTCAAATTATAACTCGCTTAAAAAGGAGAAACAAAATGAATAGAACATTACAAATCTGGAATGACCTACGACCGTTTTCAGTAGGCTTCGACAACTTGTTTGAACACTTTGATATGCATTTGACACATCAAAAGGCACAAACATTCCCCCCTTACAATATTAAAAAGATAGATGACTTCAATTGGCAGATTGAAATGGCACTTGCAGGTTTTGGCAAGAAGGACATTTCTGTTGAAACTGCTAACGGTCAACTGAAAATACAATCGGTTGATAGTGAGTCTGATTCGAAAGATGATGAGGTCATACATAGAGGTATTTCAAAAAGAAAATTCACCAAATCTTTTACACTTGCAGATGATGTAGTTGTAAATGCTGCTGAATTGAAAGATGGAATGCTTTTAATAGATGTGGAAAAGATTGTACCAGAGGAAAAGAAACCTCGTACAATTAAAATTAAATAAATTACTTTGAGGGGTGTGCTTGACATTACCCCTCATAAGTGTTATTATACTATTATAACTTAAATGAAAGAATCTATATAATGAAACTAAATCAAAACACATTAGACACACTTAAAAACTTTGCTGATATCAATACTAATATATTGATTAAACCTGGTAAAGAGTTGTCAACAATCTCAACTATGAGAAACATTTTTGCCAAGGCAGAAATTACAGAAGAATTTACAAATGAATTCGGTATCTATGATCTGAATGAATTTTTATCTGTGGTTACAAGTCTTAACAAACCTGAACTTAAACTAGAAGATAAGTTTATGACCATTGCTGCTGAAGGTAGTAAGTCAAAGGCAAAATATTTCTATTCTGATCCATCAGTAATTGTAGCACCAACAAAAGAAGTTAATATGCCTGAGGCAGAAGTAACCTTTACCCTATCTGAATCTAATCTAAAAGAGTTATTGAAGATGGCTGCTATTCTTAAAACACCTGATCTTGCATTAGTAGGAACTAACGGTGGTACTATTTCACTTACTGTATGTGATAAGAAAAATGATACATCAAATAAATTTTCAATAGATGTTGCTGAAGGCGCTACTGCTGATTTCAAATTCTATTTTAAAGTAGAGAATATGAAAATGTTTTCTGGTGATTATGATGTATCTGTATCTTCAAAATCAATCTCTCATTTTCAAAATAAGAAGTTGCCAATTCAATATTGGATTGCTTTAGAACCAGATAGTTCTATTACTAAATAAATTTATATAATGAATAAGGTGAATAAAAAATGTCAGATTTTCTGTGGGTCGAGGAGTATCGTCCTAAAACAATAGATGATTGTATATTACCACAATCTCTTAAAACTCTCTTTACATCTTTTATAGAAAAAGGTGAACTATCTAATTTACTATTCTCTGGTACTGCTGGTATAGGTAAGACCACAGTTGCAAAAGCATTATGTGAGCAATTGAATTGTGATTGGATTATGATTAATGGTTCCGAAGAAGGTGGCATTGATGTACTAAGAAATAAGATTAAGAACTTTGCTTCTACTGTATCATTATCTGGTGGTAAAAAGGTAGTGATACTAGATGAGGCAGATTATCTTAATCCACAATCTACACAACCTGCTCTAAGAGGTTTCATCGAGGAGTTTCATAAGAATTGTAGATTTATTCTCACTTGTAATTTCAAGAATAGAATCATAGAACCTTTACATAGTAGATTTTCAAACATAGAATTTAAGATTGCCAACAAAGATAAACCTAAGTTGGCAAGTAAATTGTTTGAGCGAGCAACTTATATTCTGAAAGAACAGAATGTTGACTTTGAAGAAAAGGTACTTGCTGAATTAATCAAAAAACATTTTCCAGACTTTAGAAAACTTATAAATGAATTGCAAAGATATTCTGTTGCAGGAACTATTGACGCAGGTATTCTTGTAAATGTTTCGGATGAAAATCTAAAGACATTAGTATCTCATCTTAAAGGTAAAGAGTTCGGTGATATGAGAAAGTGGGTAGTAAATAATATTGATAATGATCCTGTGAAAGTCTTTCGTAAAATCTATGATAGTATGTATGAGAATTTACAACCAGAAACAATACCTCATGCTGTTTTGATTATCGCTGACTATCAATACAAGTCTGCCTTTGTTGCAGATCAAGAAATTAATCTAGTTGCTTGTTTGACTGAATTAATGTCCCAAGTTAAATTTAAATAATGTCTGCCCCTTTAGCTCAGTTGGTAGAGCAATTGATTTGTAATCAATAGGTCGGCAGTTCGAATCTGTCAAGGGGCACCAGAGAAATATATGATACATAATATAGATTGTTTAAAATTTTTAGAAACAACACCAGACGAATCTTTTGATGTTTGTATATCTAGTCCACCGTATAATCTAGGAGTTAGATATAGTAAATATGAGGATACAAGAGTTGATTATATAGAGTGGATGAAAGATGTATGGAGTGAAGTTTGTAGAGTATTAAAACCAGATGGTCATTTATTTTTAAATTTAGGATATTCTAAAGACAATCCTTTTGATACATATAAAGTTGCAGAAAATGTGCCATGGCTATTACAGAATAATATTATATGGGCAAAGGCAGTAGAGATTGATGGTAGAGTAAGAGGTTATAGCACACCACATTCAAGTAAAAGATATTTGCAAAATGGTTGGGAACATTTATTTCATTTTACAAAGAATGGTAATACACCTATCGATATAGAATGGTCGGGTGTACCTTACAATGAGGATTATAATAATGCAGAAAGAAATGCAAAACGAAGTGGTAAAAATTATAGAGCAACTACAAATTGTTGGCATATTACATACAAAAGTAAAGCAACAAAAGAGATAACAAAAGAGATTGCAGGTAGCAATAAACACCCAGCAATTTATCCAGAAACTTTAGTTGAGAAATGTTTGAAAGTATCTGGTTTGAAAAAAGGAGTTGTGTTCGATCCATTTATGGGAACAGGTACAACAGCTGTTGTTGCTAAACATTATAATTTAGATTATGTTGGTTGTGAGATAGATCAAGATTATTGTAAGTTTGCAAATGAAAAAATAACAAAGATATTATAATGTATGAATTAAAAGAATATTTAAATGCTATAAACTTTACAAAGAAGAATCTAATGGATTCAGAAGATAAAGACTGGGTCAAAAAGTATCCTACATTTATAGTCAATAAGATATTATCAGGTTTTTCTGATACTGTAATGCTTGCTAATGAAGTAAATCGTAATCACTTCTTAGATAAAGATATGCAATTCCAATTTCTACTAAATAGTATTAGAGCGAAGAAGAGGTTTAGTCCTTTTCTTAGAGCGTCTAAATTGAAAGACATTGAGTGTGTAAAAGAGTATTATGGATATAATAATGAGAAGGCAAAGTCCGCTCTTGATATACTCACCAAGGAACAAATTAAATTAATTAAAGAAAAGTTATTCAAAGGTGGGACAAAATGAATGAATTAGTAGACAACTGGAAACCAGAGTTAATGCTCGAAGTTCAGTTAAAAGAACCAGATGATTTTCTCAAAGTTAGAGAAACATTAACAAGAATAGGCGTGGCGTCTAGAAAAGACAAAAAGTTATTTCAATCTTGCCACATATTACACAAACAAGGTAGATATTTTATAGTCCATTTTAAAGAGTTATTTGCTTTAGATGGTAAAGAAGCAAACATATCTGACAATGATTGTGAAAGAAGAAATACGATTGCTCAATTATTAAGTGATTGGGGTTTGATTGCTATTTTAAATAAAGATATTGCAGAAAAGAAAGCACCATTATCACAAATTAAAGTTCTTGCATTTAAAGAAAAAGGTGAATGGGATTTACAAGCAAAATATAACATAGGTAAGAAACCAGAAGATGAAGGCACCGAAGTTTAAAGAATTTATTTCTGAGGAGAAAGTAGAAGAACCATATCGTTTGGTTATACTTTCCCATGATGACGCTGACGACCCTAATAAGACAGGTGATCTAATAAGAGAGAAAGCTAAAGCACTAGGCATTAAAGTATTACTTGCCGAGTTCATAGGTGCTTTTGTTAGTGAAGAAAATGATAAACTATACATGAATAGTTTTCCTGTTGAAAAAGGTGGTGCAGTTGCAGAACCTGATCCTAAAAAAGATATTGTTTACGATAAACCATTTGAGATTGATGCTAAAAATACAATCATAATGATACGAGGATTAGGTACTCCTGGTGTAAGTGGTAATCGTTCTTGGTATGCTATGACAAAAGACCTTGAACATAGAGGTTTTGCAGTTATCAATTCAGCAGAATGCCATGATATATGTTCAGACAAATGGATGAATCAGATTATCTTTGAGAGAAATAAAATAAACACACCTAAAACAGTTCGTGTATTACATTCAGAAGGATCAGAAAATGCACTAAAAGAATTAGATAGTGATTTTCCTATCATCTTGAAAACAGGTTCTGGTTCAAGAGGTGTTGGTGTTATTCTAGTAGAGAGTGCTGCTTCTTGCCAATCAATCGTACAGTTATTGTATAGAGAAAATGAATTCATAGATATTATTCTACAAGAGAAACTACCAACAAAGTATGATGTAAGAGTAATTATCTGTGGTGAAGAAATCATAGGTGTAATGAAACGACCTATTATTGAGGGTGATTTTAGAAGTAATGTATCACAAGGTTCTGAACCAACGACACATAAACTTACTGCTAAAGAGGCAGAAGAATCACTTAGAGCTGCCAAGGCAGTTGAAGGTGTGATTGTTGGAGTTGATTTTATTCCTGCAAAGAATAGAGAAAAAGATAGTCCACATTTTATTGAGGTTAATTCAACGCCAGGTTTAATCGGTATTGAAGAAGCATTAAAAACTGAAGGTAGTATAGTCGAGAAGATTCTCGTAAAACTACAAAATCGTGAAGTGTGGAATAATTAAGTTTTTCGCTTTACAAAACACTAAAAATTTGTTATAATAAGATATATGAAATTCTACACCAGCGTTCTACCCTATCACGGCAAACTTCTAGTTCGTGGTGTCAATGAAGATGGTGCTCGCAAAAAGTATAGACTTAATTATGAACCTTCCCTTTTCATTCCAGTTCAAAAAGAATCAAAATACAAGACACTTGATGGTCGTAATTTAGACAAAATTAAATTCGATAGTATTGTTGAAGCAAAAAAGTGGATTCAAGAATATCAAGGCGTCACCAACTTCGAATATTTTGGTAATACAAGATATCAATATCCATATATTGCAGATACATTTTCAGATAAGATTGATTGGGATATAAAACAGATTAGAATTCTTACAATTGATATCGAGTGTGAGAGTGAGAATGGTTTTCCTGATCCAAGTCTGGCAGAAGAACCTTTAATTTCAATTACAGTAAGAGATAGTACAACAAAAAATATTCTAGTTTTTGGTATGGGCAACTTTGTTAATGATCGACCAGATGTGCATTATAAAAAATGTGCAACTGAAAGAGATATGATTGCTAAGTTTGCTGAATTCTGGAACTTCTATAAACCTGATGTGGTTACAGGTTGGAATGTTAAGTTCTTTGATATACCTTATCTAATGAATAGATTTAAAAATCTCATGGGCGAAGAATACATTTCTCAATTTAGTCCTTGGGGTATTGTCAATGAAGGTACTGCTCTAGGATTAGGATATAATAGACAAGAAAAGTATTTTGATTTACTTGGCATTGCAACTTTAGATTATCTAGACCTATATCGTAAACACACTTTCGTTAGGCGTGAGAGTTATAAACTAGATTATATTGGTGAAGTAGAAGTAGGCGAAAACAAGAATGAAAATCCATATGATACTTTCAAAGAGTTTTATTCTAATGACTATCAAAGATTTATTGAATATAATATTCAAGATGTAGAATTAGTTGACAAGTTAGAAGATAAAATGAAACTAATTGAATTACATTTGACAATGGCATATGAGGCAAAAGTTAATTATCAAGATTGCTTTGGTCAAGTTCGTATGTGGGATAGTATTATCTTTAATCATTTAAAAGAAAAGAATGTAGTTGTACCTGCAGTTGTTGAATCTAAAAAGTCTGATGGCTTTGAAGGTGCATATGTAAAAGATCCTGTTGTAGGTTTTCACGATTGGATTTGTAGTTTTGATTTAAATAGTTTGTATCCGCATTTAATTATGCAGTATAATATATCGCCGGAGACTATGGTCGGGTTTGATCCAGGTAAAGTAAATGTGGTAGATATGTTAAATGAAAAGGTTAATCTATCTGATTTAGATAGTCGAACTATAACTCCTAACGGTGCTCAATTTCGAACAGACAAACGAGGTTTTCTTCCAGAGTTGATGGATAAACTCTATCAAGAAAGAGTTATCTATAAGAATAAGATGTTAGCCGCAAAATCTTTGTATGAAGAAACTGGTGATGAAAGATTAAAGAATGATATTGCAAAAAATCACAACATACAGTTGGCAAGAAAGATTGCATTGAATAGTGCTTACGGTGCTATTGGCAATCAGTATTTTAGATATTTTGATGTTCGCCATGCAGAAGGTATTACAATGGCAGGTCAATTGACAATTCGATGGATTGAAAATGATGTGAATAAGTTTCTAAATAATTTACTCAAAACAGAAAATGTATCTTATGTTGTTGCCTCTGATACTGACTCAATCTATATTCGATTAGGTGAAGTTGTGAGTAGAATATTCAAAGATCAATCTGACACTAGAAAGATTGTGAAAGTTATGGATAAATTCTGTGAAGAAAAACTACAACCATTTATTGATTCGAGTTTTGCTAGACTTGCTAAATATGTTAATGCATATGAACAAAAAATGATTATGAAACGAGAAGTGATTGCAAACAAAGGTATATGGACTGCCAAGAAAAGATATATTCTGAATGTGTTTAATGAAGAAGGTGTTGATTTAAAAGATCCTAAGTTAAAAATTATGGGCATTGAAGCAGTTAAGAGTTCAACTCCTGCCCCTTGTCGTATCAAAATTAAAGAGGCATTGAAAGTGATTATGACTAAAGATGAATCAGCATTGATTCAATTCATTGATGACTTTAGAGTTCATTTCAAAAAGTTACAACCAGAAGAAATTGCTTATCCTCGTTCTTGTAATAATCTTAAAAAATATACTTCATCAAAAGACATATATCAAAAGTCTTGTCCGATTCATGTAAGAGGTGCTTTATTATATAATCATCAATTGAAGAAACGAAAACTAGTGAAGTATGAGGCGGTCAATGAAGGTGATAAGATTAAGTTTATTACATTGAAAGAACCTAATCCACTCCATGAAAATGTGATATCTTTTATATCTACATTACCGAAAGAGTTTGATCTTCACAAATATATTGATTATGATGAACAGTTTAATAAATCTTTTCTTGAACCGTTGAAGTTTATTCTAAATGCAATCAGCTGGAATTTTGAAAAGAAAGCAAGTCTAGAGGAGTTCTTTGGGTGAGATTAATAATCTGTAAACATTGTAAGTGCCGACAAATAAAAGTAGGAGTATTCTGTATAAACTGTGGGAGACTAACAAATGGTCGATAAAACACTATATAAACGCCTTCTAGACGCCGCTAATGACGGTAAACTACCTATCTTAGATAACAAGTCGTTTGAATTACTGAACGCTCAGTACGGTAAAGAAATCTTTAGAGAAACCCTTGCTGAATACATAGCAACTGAACGACCTGTATTTCCTTTGAAAGAAATTTCGTATGATGATATGCGAGATAGTTTCGGTAAATTAAAGAAGTTTAATACTAATACAATCTGTATTCCACAAGAGCAAATCGAAAAAGAAGTCTATGAAAAATATGATGACTATGAATATCCATATTCACAATATGGTCTTGGTCTGATAAATGGTGCTAGTACATTTAATGATGTATCAAATTATTTTCATCAAGACTTGAGATTAGAATGTGGTAGTTATGGATTTAGAGCACCGAAAGAAGTATGGGAGAATGGCACAGCAAAAGATATCTGGAAGTGTTTTGGTCCTATCTGGCGTGGTATCAATGGTGTTCAGAAAGTTATGATCGAGGGTAAAGAAGAATTGATCGGTGGTGAGTTGAATGAAAAGAGTTATATATCAGCGTTTAGATTAGGTACATATATTGCAACACAATTTAAACCAGTAGTTGCAAAAGCAATCTATGATATTACAGACGCTAAAAGAGTTCTCGATACAAGTTGTGGTTGGGGTGATAGACTTGCAGGTTTCTTTGCCAGCGATGCTGAAGAATACTATGGTTGTGATCCTAATCCAAATACATATCAAAGATATCAAGAACAGATTTCTACTTATAATAAACTATTACCTAAACCTAAGAAAGTTCAGATATGGAATTGTGGTGCAGAGGATATACCTTATGATAAACTACCAGCAATAGATGTTGCATTTACAAGTCCGCCTTACTTCTCTACCGAAGAATATAACAAAGGTGGTGAGTTAGAAGAAAATCAATCTTGGTTTAAGTTCAATGAGTATGAGAAATGGCGTGATGATTTCTATTTACCAGTTGCAGAAAAAAGTATGAAAGTATCTAGATTTATGTTCTGTAATATTATGGATCCTAAAATCAAAGGTACAAGATATCGTTCTGGCGATGAATTAGTAAATCATCTGAAAGATAAATTCTTAGGTCAAATCGGTATGAGAATTATGCAACGCCCACAAGGTAAGGCAGTATTCAAAGATGAAGATGGTAACTTTAGTAAAGAGAAACTAGATGAGAATATGAATAAAATGTTTATCGAGAATGTCTGGTGCTTCGGCGACAAAGATTTAGACTTGTTTAGATATTCTAGAAAAGCAACTTTAGATGAATTTTTTGCTTGACAATGGCGTATAAATATTGTATAATAGTAATTTGAATTGAGGAATAATATGAGTGATTTTTTGAAAGATATAATTAAAGAAACAGGTAATGAATATGCAAGTCTAGTAGCGGATGGTTCAACAGGTGATGTTGATTCATTTATAGATACAGGTTCATATATATTCAATGCTTTACTCGGTGGTAGTATTCATCGAGGTCTACCATCTAATAAGATAACTGCGATTGCAGGTGAAAGTGCGACAGGTAAAACTTTCTTTGTACTAGGTATGTGTAAAAACTTCTTAGATCAAAATCCAGATGGTGGTATTATATTCTTTGAAAGTGAATCTGCAATAACAAAAGAGATTATTGAAGATAGAGATATTGATAGTAGTAGAATGGTTATCATGCCTGTAACTACTGTCCAAGAATTTAGACATCAGGCGATTACAGTATTAGACAAATATACTGGTCAAGATGCTTCTGAAAGAAAACCATTATTACTTGTATTAGACTCTTTAGGTATGTTATCAACTACTAAAGAAATGGAAGACACACAAGCAGGTAAAGAAACAAAAGATATGACAAGGGCACAAATTGTAAAAGCTGCCTTTAGAGTATTGACACTTAAATTAGGAAAAGCAAAAGTTCCTCTTATTATCACTAACCACACCTACGATGTTGTTGGTAGTATGTTCCCTCAAAAAGAAATGGGCGGTGGTTCTGGTCTCAAATATGCGGCTAGTTCCATTGTCTATCTTTCTAAACGAAAAGAAAAAGATGGCACAGAAATTATTGGCAATATCATTCATTGTAAAAATTACAAATCTCGATTGACAAAAGAGAATAAAGTTGTGGATGTTAGATTAACCTACGATAAAGGTTTAGATAGATACTATGGTCTGCTAGATTTAGCATTGAAACACAATATATTTAAACAAGTTTCTACACGAATTGAACTACCAGATGGTTCTAAAACCTTTGGTAAAACTATTAATAATGATCCAACAAAATATTTCACACCAGAAATACTAGAACAGTTAGATCAAGTTTGTGCAAAAGAATTTAAATATGGAGATGTAATTGACATTAACACCGCCAACACCGATACACCAGACAACGAATCCTAAACACCGAGAGGATTATGTGTTTGTAGAGAAACCTGGAGAGGACTTTACAGCACTTAAACTCATTAGTGGACCGTATGCAAGTATAGTTTACAAATATGGTAATGTAGGATTTGCTGATGAATCTAAAAAGACACCAGAAGGTGCTTTACCCATGCAGTTTGATTATACTGTTATTGAAAATAATATCATGGCAGACACCGATAGTCAAGACTTTATAGATCATCTAGGTGATATATTAGTTGTATTATTAGATGAGCAAATGAAACAACAAAAGCAATCTGAGTCTGAAAAAATGCAACTAGAATTGGAACCAATAGAATAACTATGGAAAGAATTGAAACTACAGCACTTAAAAATTTAATTCATAATGAAGAATATACAAGAAAGGTTTTACCTTTTCTAAAACCTGAATATTTTTCAGATAGACATGAGCAGATTTTATTCAATGAAATTGAAAAGTTTGTTTCTAAGTACAATAATCTTCCGACAAAAGAATCTTTATCTATTGAAATCAACTCTAACAAAACTGTTAATGAAGATGAATACAAAAAGATTACAGATATTATATCATCATTAGATCCTACTAAAGTAGATTTAAATTGGTTAGTTGAAACAACAGAAAAGTTTTGTAAAGACCGTGCGATACATAATGCTATATTAGGTGGTATTCAGATTATTGATGGTAAAGATAAACAACATACTCCAGAATATTTGCCAGAAATGTTATCGAATGCTTTGGCAGTATCGTTTGATCAAAAAGTAGGGCATGATTATTTAGAAGAATCAAAAGAAAGATTTGATTTCTATAGGACAAAAGAAGAAAGACTTGAATTAGACTTAGACTATTTTAATAAGATAACAAGAGGCGGTATACCAAGTAAGACTTTGAATATCTGTCTTGCAGGTACTGGTGTTGGTAAGACAATGTTTATGACACACCTTGCTTCTTCAATCTTATTACAAGGTAAGAATGTTTTATATATCACAATGGAGATGGCAGAAGAAAGAATTGCAGAAAGAATTGACGCTAATCTATTGAATGTAGGTATGAGTGATCTAGAAGAATTGCCATATCAAATGTATGAAACTAAGATAAATAAACTACAAAGTAAGACAACAGGTAAATTGATTATAAAAGAATATCCAACTGCTTCTGCTCACACAGGTCATTTCAAATCATTGATAAATGAACTGGCATTAAAGAAGTCTTTTAAACCAGACATTGTGTTTATTGACTATTTAAATATATGTGCAAGTTCTAGATTTAAAGCAGGTTCAAATGTTAATTCATACACATACATAAAATCAATCGCTGAAGAACTTAGAGGTCTGGCAGTAGAAAATGATATACCTATCTTTTCTGCAACCCAAACGACTCGTGGTGGTTATGTAAGTAGTGATGTAGGATTAGAAGATACATCTGAAAGTTTTGGTTTACCTGCAACAGCAGACTTTATGTTTGCTTTGATATCAAATGAAGAACTTGAAGAAAAGAATCAGATACTGGTTAAACAATTGAAGAATAGATATAACGACCCAACTTTAAATCGTAAGTTTATCATTGGTGTTGATCGTTCTAAAATGCGACTGTATGATGTAGAACAGATCGCTCAAGAAGATTTAGTAGATAGTGGACAAGATAAGTCATCTACTATAACAAGTAAGTTTGAAAAGCAGGGTAAGTTTTCAGACTTTAAAATTTAGAAAGGAGGCACAATGGCACAAGGCAAAGTAAAATGGTTTGATACTAAAAAAGGTTATGGGTTTATTGAACCTGATGATGGAACTAAGGATGCATTTTTGCATATTTCAGCATTACAGGCGTCAAATATATCTAGTATTGACGAAGGTGATATAATCACATACGAACTTACTGAACAGCGAGGCAAGATGTCCGCTAGTGATGTAGTAAAATTATAAATTAATAACAAAGAAAGGAACAGTAAAATGACTGTAACTATAAACGACAAACAATATGATGAGCAAAAATTAGATGACGCTTCTAAAGTTGCTATCGTAAGAGCACAGGATGCTCAAAATAGAATCAATCAATTGAATCTTCAAATCAATGAAGCAAAGATTGTATTGAATCACTATGCAAAGCACTTAACAGATAATGTTAATGCAGACGCTGAAATCAAAGAGGAAGCAGCACCAGTAACTAATGGTGAAGCACCTGCTGATGAAGCACCAGCAACGGAAGAGTCTGCGTAAGCAGACTCTTCGGAGAAAAAATAAACATGATTAAAGAAGCACTAATAAAAAAAGTTGAAGCAGATATCGAAATGGGTAAGGCAGAATTGCGAACATTCTTTGACAACCCACAAGGTGTTGCTGAACATATAGATTATATATCAACAGTTGAAAAGAAAGTTGAAGCACTAACACTTGCTCAAAGTAAGTATAGAACACTTGTAGCGCTATACGATTCACCTCTAGAAACTAAGAAGAAATAAAAGAATGAGATTATCCAGATCCAGACAAATCAGTTCTTCTAAAAAAGAAAAGAAACTTAGTAAAAAAAATATTAAGTTGTCTTATGAAACCGTAATGGTTAAAAAGGATAGAAAGATCCTGTGGCAGTGTATTGAGAAACCCACAGGATCTATTATATGCGAAAGTTTTTTTAGAGAAGATGTGGATAAAATAACTAAACATCAAAACAAACATAGACAATGGGAACCCAATGGGGGTGTTGTCAAATTCCTCACACTCGGCAAAATAGACGACCAATAATCGCTTGACTTTTCTTCCATAATATTATATAAATAGTGTTATGGCAGATAGAACAGCATTAGCAGAAAGTTCGCAGGCACTATTTTGTGCAATTGCAGACTATATAGGTGCGACAAAAACTAATAAAATTTTCGATACTAAAAAGTATAAAGATTATACTTCATTTAGATCAGTCGTTGGTGCAAAAACATTAAAAGAATCATTCAAAAGAATTGAAACACCGGGTGTTAGTTCATCTGATATTGAAAATTTTTTAAATAATGATATACCTTGGTATACATCTTCTATTCTTATTGCAAAAAAATTAGTAAATGATATTAATAAAATAGATCCTGATTTAAGTATTGCTGCTAAAGGATTTCAAAAACTATTTTACTTGCGTGGCGATGATGATGTAATGGGTAATATTGAGGGTCTATTTAAAATAGCAAATAAATCAGGATATAAATCTCAAGCAAAATTTGGTAATGTTAATAAATGGAGTCCTGCAGATATATATTTAGCGAGTAATAAAGCAAAAAAAATAATATCAGAGGAACTAAAAAACGCAAAACCTAAAGTATATACATTTCAAGATTTAAATATTGTAACCTCTGATTTAATTGATAGTGGCGATTTACTACCATTGTCTTTAAAAAAAGTTACAAAAACAGATGTTAGATTACAGAAAGTTAATTTCGATAGAAAAAATGAAATAAAAATAATTAAAAATATATCTATAAAAGATGTTACGGATTGGAAACCATATAAAAAAGTGAAATATGGAAAAAAAGCAGAAACAAGAGATATGAGAATATTTTTAAAAACTGGTGGCGAGATAAAATTAAGACATGATCCCTCTGCTAAAAGATTTGTTGCTGAAGCTATTTTTGATAAAGCAGAAGCAAGAGGAGGATCTATTGGTTCTATAAAAGTTTTTTGTGAAATATTAAAATTTGTAGATCCTGCTTTAGCAAGAAAGATATTAGCAGACTATGAGGCAGGAGAAAAGAAGTATTTTAAAGCGTTAGAAAAAATAGAGTATTTAAGAAAAGATAAAAAGAGATTTGATTTTGAAAGAGGTGCTATAAGTGCGATCTATATAATAAATGCTATAATGCCTGATCTTAAAAGATTTTTTAAAAATAATCCGAAAGACAAGGCGAATCAATTTTTAAAATTGATGTTTGAATATATCACCTCTAGAACACCATTATCGGGTAAATTCGTGATTGCTAAGTAAATTAAATCGGATAAACGCTTGACTTTCCGATTGAAATATGTTATAATATAAATATTCAAGTAAAATATTATTAAATGGAAAGAGTGTAAATGCAAAGGTTTCAAGAATATCTTACCGAAGGTAAGAATACTCATCTTGAACATCTGGAAGACGAAATAATAAATAATGGAAGTATTGGTGCAAGAAATTCAATAGGGTTTTTAAAGTCTGTTAAAAAGATGTTGCAAGGCGGATCTGGTGGGTCAAATGTCTCCGTCAAATGGGATGGTGCACCTGCTATATTTGCTGGTATAAATCCTGAAAATGGTAAGTTCTTTGTCGGCACTAAATCTATATTCAACGCAACTCCTAAAATCAACTATACTAATTCTGATATATCTCGTAATCACGGTGGCGCTCTTGCAGATAAATTAAAAGTAGCACTAAAGTATTTTCCATCACTTGGTATTAAAGGTGTTCTTCAAGGCGATTTACTTTTCACTAGTGGTGATAAGAAGATGGCAAAAGTTGGCGGACAACCTTCAATCATATTTACTCCTAATACAATCACATATGCAGTACCAGTAGTTAAGACTGGACTATTTGGTAGTTCTATGTATACCAATATCAAAAATGCAAAGATTGGTATTATCTTTCACACTTCATATTCAGGTAAAACAATGAAAGGACTAAGTGCAAGTTTTGGTGCAAGTGTTGGTTCTTTAAGAAAAAATAAAAATGTATTCTTTGATGACGCTAGTTATAAACAAGTTGAAGACCCGGGTTTTAGTTCAGATGAAGAAGCGTCATTCGATAATGTTATTAAAATGGCAGAAGGTTCTGCTTACAAGGCAGGTGCATTTATTGATAAACTTAAAAAAGATAAAGGACCATTATCTCTTGGTGTACAACTTAAAACATTTTTCAATACATACATAAGACAAGGTCAAAAGATTGAGAACACTAGAGCACTTGCAAATAATTTTGAAGTGTATTTTAGAGATAGATTAAAAAAAGAAATAAATAGTAAGAAAACAGCTGCCACTAAACAAAAGTATGAAGAAATACTTGAAGTGGGTATGAAGATATTACGACCAAATAGAGATGGATTGTATTTTGCAGTTGCAACTTATATTACAATGCAAACGGCAAAGTCTTTATTATTAAATAAGTTAAATAAAATACAAAGTATCGGTTCATTTTTAAGAACGAAGAATGGATATAAAGTTACAAATCCAGAAGGATATGTTGCAATCAAAAAGAGTGGTGCAGTTAAACTTGTAGATAGATTAGAGTTTAGTCGTGCTAACTTTACGATGGCAAAAGATTGGGTAAAAGGATAATGAAAACACTAAAACAATTTCTAGAAGCGATTGAGATTGATACCATTATGACTCGTATCATAATGATTGGTGGTCCTGGTTCTGGTAAATCAACTTACTCAAAATATATAAGTAAACATTTTAATATACCTCATATCTATACAGGCGATATGATGAGGGAATTACAAAAAACAAATCCAGAAGTTGCAAAGATTATGGACTCTGGCAATCTAGTTCCTATAAAATATGTGATGAAAGCATTACAAGATAGACTAGATAAACCTGATACAGAAAAAGGTTACATACTTGATGGATTTCCTAGAAATTCAGAACAGTTATCTATAATGAAAAAAGAAAATATAAATTATGACTATGTTGTCTTTCTTGATGTATCAGAAAAAGAAGTTATTAAAAGATTATCTGCTCGTGGTAGAAAAGATGATAAACCAGAAATTATTAAGAATAGAATAGGTGTGTATGAAAAAGAAACTGGTCCAGTTCTAAGACAATTAGAAAAAGACAGTTCAGATGATATTAATAAAACATTCTTAAAGATAAAAGCAGAAGGTGCAGATCCAGAAGATATTGCAGATAAAATTATTAAAGGTATAGAAAATGAAAACATTTAAACAGTTAAGAGAATCTATTATTGATATTCCTAGAAGTACCTATGCTCCTCTTGTATTTGATGACGCTGATACTTCAGATCCTAAAATAAAACAATCAGTACTAGATATGATCGAAGATCAGATTAAAGAATTTGAAATAGAGTATCCTGTTATCAGAATTGCATTGATAGGTTCTATTCTTACAAAGAGATATAGAAATGACGCTGACTTAGATATCAATGTTTTATTTGATGTACCAAGTGATAAGGCAGAAGATGAAAGATTAAGATTATCTAAAAAGTTTTTATCTTCTAAAAATCCAGACAATATTCAAGGTAAAGAAATACCAGGCAGTAAACATCCTGTCAACTACTATTTTATTACAGACGAGAAAACTTACGAAGATCAAAATGCTAAGGCGGATGCAGTATTTGATATTAGAGGTAATAAGTTTATCAAACGACCAGAAGATTTTGTATTTGATATAGATTTATATATTAAAGACTTTGAAAAGAAAGTACAAGAATTAGATGTTGTTAAAGGTGAATTAAAAAGAGATATAATTGACTATGATGAACTAACAGAATTAAAACCTAATGAGGTTACAAATCTAAAAGATAGACTCGATTTAAAAGTAAAAGAAATACAAAACAGTTTAGAAGATATAATTGATATGGGTGATTTACTTGACGCTGAAAGAAGATCAGCATTTGATACCGATATGACACCAGACGAGATTAGAACATTTGGTATTAAGAATAGACTACCTAAAAATGTTATATACAAAATGTTAGAGAAATATCACTATCTAACATTCTATAAAAAATGTAAAAAGATTTTAGATGATGGAGAAGTTTCAGATGCTGAAATAGATTCATTACGAAACGAACATGCCCAAAGTAAAACTAGGGCAGTCAACGAGGCATTAGATAAAGGCAACAAACTGATTTTCGCTTTTGGTAGGTTTAACCCTCCTACTACTGGCCACGGTAAACTTATGAAAGAAGTGATTACACAAGCCCGAAAGAATAATGCTAATCACATTGTTTATGCTAGTGCCTCTACTGACAAAAGAAAGAATCCATTAGATGTAAAAACTAAAGTTAAATTTATGAAAAAGATGTTTCCACAGAATAAGATACAGGCTGCTGGAGGTACACAAAGAACATTCATGGAGATACTAAAGTTTTATGATAAGATGTATGGTGAAATTATTATGATTGCTGGTAGCGATAGAATTAATGAGTTTCAAAAACTTGCAGACAAATACAATGGTACAGATTACAATTATAAATCTATCAAAGTTGTATCATCTGGCGAAAGAGATCCTGACGCTGAAGGTGTTGCTGGTATGAGTGCAAGTAAAATGAGAGAGATGGCAAAGAATGATGATTATAGAAACTTCAAATTAGGTGTAGAAGGTCTATCTGCTACAGATAGTAAGGCACTATTCAATGCGGTTAAAAAAGGAATGGGTATTAATGAGAGAGTAGAAAGTTTTACTAACTTTATTAATAACGATTTACGAGAAGAATATCATCAAGAGAAAATATTTAATATTGGAGATATGGTAGAACATATGGATGGTTCTAAAGGTATGATTATTAGACGAGGTTCTAATTATGTATCATATGATTGTGACGGACTAATTAAGAAGGCATGGTTATATGATATTCAAACTTTAGATGAGGCACCGAGAATACCTAGAAAGAAAGGTCAACCTGCAGGTTCAGATAAACATTCTGACTTATATACAGACGAGAATCCAAAAGGCACAATACACGGTCTAGGATTCAAAGATGTAGAAACTGCAAGAGCAAGTGTTAACAAGATAAAAAATTCAGGTAAGACACACGCCCACAAAATTCAAGCTGCTGTTGCAATGGAACAAAGAGCAAAAGAGATGGGTAAGTCTGCTGAAGCAAAGATATATCGTACATATATTGATCAGATGAAAAAGAAAACAAAAGAAATGCAGAAAGAAGATTCAATTATAGACGAACTTGTTAAAGAATTTCAACTACCAGGTGGTAAAATGACTGATTACTTAAAAAGTATAACAGTTGATCGTAAGGCAGTACAAACAGGTATCAGTCTATTCAAACAATCAATGAAGTCTGCCAGTGTATTTAAAGACAAATATGGACTTGCTGCAGATATAGCAAGACAAGTTGGAGTTGGATATCGTGAGTTTCAAGATGTTTTAACTAGAGTAGGACTACTAGAATACTATGAAATAGGTACAGATCAGTCTGCTCATCACACTATGTCAATGACACCAGGTCAACCGATACAGAATTTTAGACGATACACTATGAAGATAGATGAAAAAGATATTGAAAAATTTGCCAATGAAGGTGATACAATAGATAAATATAAGAAACGATACGGCGAAAGTTGGAAAGAAGAACTTAATAAAACACTTGTAAAAATGAGGAATCAATTACAATGACAAAATATTTTAAGACAATGCGAGAATCCTTGCAGGAAGCAAGACAATTTAGAGATCCTAAAGTTGATTTAAAGGTTGTCAAAAACAATAAAGTTATAGTTATAGATAAGTCTGATTGGCCAACTTACAAGGCAAAGGGATGGATGCAAGCTGAATCAACTCAAGTTAATGATGACCTTACAGAATTTACTTCTGCTCAAATAACAAAACTTAAAAAAGAATACGAACCTCTAAAAGGTAAAAGATTACCTGTTGGCGCTATTGATAAAATGAATACTATGTTGAAAAAGTATTCAACTGATATGCTTATGAAATTAGCAAAAGGTGATATACCTTTTCTTTCAACTGCTGCAAAATCAGAACTGGTTATTAAAAGAGGTAAGAAATGGTCAGACTTTAAAGAACCATTAGACATGGCAGAAGCAGACGAACTACAATGCGAGGCATGTTGGACAGGATTTAAACAAGTTGGTATGAAAACTAAAGGTGGTAAACAAGTACCTAATTGTGTACCAGAAGAAAAATTATTTGAAGATCCTGATTGTCCTACTTGCAATGGCGGAGAGTGTCAATGTGCAACTCCAGAAGTAGGTAAAGTACATGAGTGCTGTGGTGGTGAAGAATGTATATGTGATTCTTTAGAAGAAGCATTAAAAGTTAAATACGACAAAACTAAACAAGGCTGGTTTGACGATAAAGGTAGAAGAAGATATTTAGGTAATGCTGCTACAAATGCTATAATGAAAAAGAAACTCGACCATGCAATCAAAACTGGTGACTGGACTTCTTTTGATGTAAGTAAAGAAGAAATAGAATTTAACTTTTTAGAAGAAAAGTTTACTAAAAAAGATTTCAAAAACAATGAAAACGATAACGAACACGGATTAAATGCAAAAAAAGTTGTAGATATGTTTGGCACATCAGCAGAAAAAATGAAAATTGATGCTATAAATGCAAGACATAATATGAAAGGTCATATTTCTAGAGAAGATCAAAGAACAAGAGATTCTTTAGTCAGTAAGTATTACAACAAATTAAAAGAAAATCTAGAAGAAAATAAAATTACTAAAGCAAAAGAGATTGCAAAAAAGATGGCAGGTAATATGACTGGTGCTGTAAAAGAAATAGAGAAAATGGTAAGAGGTCTATCTAAACACCCAGATGTTGCTGCTGCTTTAAAAATGGCAAATGAAGACCTGGATAGTAAAGATAAAGAAACTATTGAACCTATCATAAAACAATTAAAGAAATCAGTTAAGGCACATGATAAACAGGCTAAACAGTTACAAAAAGATATTGCAGACGAAGCAGACTTAACTAAAACACAAATTAAAATGGTACACAAAAAAGCAGATGACTTACCTAAGAATGATTTTATCAAACGATATGGTAAAGATGGCGATAGTGTACGATTTGCAACCGCAACAAACATGGTTAAAAAGAAACTAGGTGTTGCAGAAAATTTAATAAAGGGAGAGAACGAAATGAACGAATCTTATAAAGATAACTTCAACGCGGCTATGGAAGAACTTGGGATTAACTCCCTAGACGAATTAGAGTCGGTAGAAGAACAAAAAGCATTCTTTAGTTATGTTGATAGTCTAGAAGAAGGACTAACAGCAGGACAAAAGAAACTACCACCTGCTTTACAAAAAGCAATTCTTAAAAAACAAGGCGAAACTAAAGACGATAAAAAAGAAGCAGTTTCACCTGCACAACAGGCAGCAATCGCAATTTCTAAAAAAGAAAAAGGTGAAGAACCTAAAAAAGAAATGAAGATGAAAAAAGAAGAAACAGAAGATGTTGCTGAAATGGCTGAAATGTCACCAATGAAAAAAGAAATGATTAAAGCTATGACTGATCCAAAGAAAATGAATGCTATGACTATGCAAGATCCTAAACAGGATATGATTAAGAAACATTCCAACGATGACATCAAAGCGATGAAGAAAATGGAAATGGACATGGCAAAAAATAATGACGATACAGAAACACCAAGCATGGAAATGATGAAGGCGATGATGATGAAAAAAGACGAAATGATGAAAAAAGAAACTGCTAAGAAAAGAATGAATGCTATGAAAGACGCTAATCCTATGTATGCTATGAAAGACGCTGGAAAAGAAATGATGAATGCTATGAAAAAAGTACAAATGAATGATAAGAAAAAAATTACAGCTCAGTATGAAAAATACTTGCCGACAAAAGAAGGTTCATTAGAAGCAGCAGTATTGAAATCTGTTTCAACTAAAAAAACTGACTAAGGAAAAATATGAAATACAGTAAAACATTTACTGAAGCTCTTAGAGAGGTTAGTAAACTAAAAGAAGATGGGCATACTGATGTTTCCTCTGCTGTTAGACAATGTAAAACAGCAATAGAGGACGCTTCTCAAATGTTATCTAAACTTCAAGGTATGAATCCAGAAGGTGATTTACCAAGTTGGTGGATGAATAAGATTGCAATTGCGGCAAACAGTATGAATAAACTACGAGATTATCTTTTAGTACCTTCAACTACAACTGAAGATTTTGACGACATTAATCGTAATAGAGGTTCTCGTTCAGCATCATCCAAAGATAAAGGTAAAGATGATATACAAAGTTTAAAAAATCAAATTCAACTTTTAAAAATTGAATTAGAAAACGAAAAGAATAAAACTGTAAAACCTGAACCTAATAAAGATACTGGAGAAGTTCCTTTAAGAACTGGTATTGCACAAGCTCTTCTTGACAAGGATACGCCTATGCCCGATGTCAAGAAAAAGAAAAAAGAAATGAAGGTTGGTGGTAAAACTAAAGTAGATGTTGATCCAGATGTTGATGTAGGTCAATATTCTGACGGAACGAAAGTACCTACTTCTAATCTAGGATAGTTTATGAAAGACTATCGAATTCTTTATCGAGAGGCAAAAGGAGATTTGCCTCGTATCTACTGTGATATGGATGGTGTCTTAGCTGATTTTATGGTTGCTTCAAGAAAGGCAACAGGCACAACATTTACCCAAGATCAGTCTGATAAACATTGGAAGACGATAAGAAATACTAAAAACTTTTGGGCAAATATGCCTTGGATGAGAGATGGTAAACAACTTTGGAATTATATTAAGAAATATAATCCGCATATCTTATCTGCATACACGATTGAAGATCCTAATTGTAAACCAGGTAAAATGAAATGGTTAAGAAAAAATTTAGGGTATACGCAAAATTTTATGATAAACTTAGTGAGGCGTAGAGAAAAGAAGGACTTTGCCATGAAAAGTAGCGATGATAAAAGACAACCTGCAATCTTAATTGACGATTATCCTAAAAATGTCGATCAATTTAAGGCCGCTGGGGGCATTGGTATATTACATATTTCTGCTTCTAACACTATTTCCCAGCTCAAGAGATTAGGTTTTTAATAAATAGTAGTGTTATATAACAAAAGAAATAAATCTTATTAATAAGGAGAGATAATATGCCTTTATGGGGAAATTCAGATGCTGTCGAAGCAAAACCAAAACATTTGACAGACGCTGAAAAATTAAATACTTATGCTACCGAAAAAGGGTGGGTTAAGAAAATTACAGGAACTGGTGGACGCGCTGGTCGAATACAAGAAGAAGTGCTTGTAGCGATTGGTGACTTAAATACCTCTCTAAACCTTGCAGACATTACAGCTATTGATTGGAATATATCAGCGTTTGATAAGTCTGATGGTGGAACGCTAAGTGTAACAGCTACTTTCAATGAAGAAGTTGAAGTTGCTACAGACGGCGGTACTCCTACTTTGGCCGTAACTAACGGTAACGAAGGTTCAGGTACAGGTAGAGGTCCACACGCATTAGTTTATGCTAGTGGTTCTGGAACAAACAGACTTACATTCGAACTTGCAATTGCAGCTGCTAATAGTGCTACAAATGCTTCAGATGTGCTTTCAATTGCGGCTAACTGTGTTGCATTGAATAGTGGTACTATCAATGAGAAATCTACTGAAACTTTCGTTTTAGAAGAAGGAACAAACTCTGGTAGTGCTGACGAGTTCATAGAACTAGAAGGTTCTGGTGCAGGTCGTTTAACACAAGAAAACAACACAGCTTCTACAATTACTAGTGTAGTCGGTATCGGAACCGCTGCTGGTACAATTACTGTAGCTGCGTAGTAAAAAGTTTATAAATAATTTGTAGAGGGCATTCGTGCCCTTTACACTTGATCCCTTACGAGATAATATCAATGTATGGGCTAACATTCCCCGAATACATAAGGGGTTTAAATATGGAGAAAAAATAAAATGGCTGATAAGAAAATCACGGCATTAACTTCATTAGGTACAGCAACTGCAAGAGAAGATTTACTTCACT
>Ga0181392_1000034_pt1 | contig 39659 bp, 43 predicted proteins | sample 15SPOviralmetaG_FD_130083 | JGI IMG/M metagenome (GOLD analysis project Ga0181392, IMG submission 130083) | Marine viral communities from the oligotrophic San Pedro Time Series (SPOT) site, San Pedro Channel, CA, USA - 15 SPOT_SRF_2010-09-15 | ecosystem: Environmental > Aquatic > Marine > Strait... | reverse complement strand
TTCTTTTCTTTGTGTCTCGATATCCAGATCTGGGTTTTGCCACATCTGGGTTTGGTTGCATCTGGTGAAGTGACCAGCAGTATCGGTGACATCGTAGTCCCATTGCTTGACCTTGCCGTCGTCGCTTCGCTTGATGTTGCGCTGAATGTAGCCAGCGGATTCCAGTGTTTTGGTAATCCTACTGACGCGCTCACGAGAGATACCCCAATACTGCGCGATAGACGCATTAGTGACTTGCCAGTCTGTGGGATGTGAAAGAAGGTGAACGAGAACCGCTAGGCTCTCAAGGTTTAGTCCGTCTTGCCTTTTAGTGGCGTCAGCGCCTCCTTGCAGAAGGGCATTTGACAGGACAGTGTAGTTTTTTTCTTGCGTGTTACGGTAAATCATACTTCCTCCGTGTGCATACACCATAGAGAAATCATCTCACCAGAACAAACCTTTTAATTGTTTTCCGCATTTATTATTTACTTTCAGCAACTTATAGGTATCGAACACTACCTATGCGCCACTTTGTCGATTTCTGGAAAATTTTTGGCGGAATTCAAGAAATTTGCACCTAATGCGGCACTGTATGAATTCACAGGTTTGGTTTTCACCCATAAAGTGTAGACTGCACTCGTTTGGGGCATTTGTAGTTTGTATTATTTGCTTACTTACGCAACTGCCATCAGAGAGAGAAAATTGTGAACAAGGAAGAACGAGCCGAGTGGCTCAAAAAAACTTTATCGGGCGCTGATGTGCCTATGTATGGGCGAGCCAGTACCGTGGCGAAAGAGCTAAATTGTGCGAAAGCAGCCGCAACTGGATGGTTGAATGGAAGTCTGCCTAGAGACATCGAGCTGGCTTACCGAGTGTGTGAATACTACAAATTTGATTTAAGAGAATGGGTTTATGGGATACCCGCTAAAGCTGACCACGACGAATGGGGAAGGGCTATCAGCATTGCTAGAGCTTTTGAGAGCAACTTTGAATCACTTGATGATGATCAGTTTTTCATGATTGTTAAGCTAGCTTTAAAGAGTCAGAACAAGGGCCAGTTACCGGAACTCCTCGAGGAGCTAGGATCGATAATAAAAAAATAGAAGATCTACCAGATCTCGCGCTGATACTCGTGTTCGTGCGATGGTTAGTCGAAAAAGATATATCGTGCGAAACAGAAGTTTTATCTTCTTTGATAGAGCAACTGAGTATGGATGATCAAAAACTATAATAAAATAATTGCAATTCGCACTTATTGATTGCATTCTGAACCCTTCTGAACAAGGAGGTTTCAGACATGGAACAAGTTACCCCCGCCCACATCTGGGCAACGCTATCGACAATATCCAGCGATTCAGTGAGCACCGAGAAATTCGGTGGGATCACTTATGTCAAGTGGATGGCTGCCCACGCGATCATGATGAAGCACTTCCCGCAGTACACTTGGGAGTTTCTTCAGGATGAGCACGGCAAACACACCCACTTCTTTCCAGATAAGACCTGTGAGGTCCGGTGCCGTGTCGCTGTCGGCGACGTTAGTCATACCACCACCCTGCCGGTATACGGCAAGAGCAACACCGCGCAGCCTAATCCCAACGCGCATCAGGTAAATACCGCCAAGCAGCGTTGCCGTGTTAAGGCGCTCGCTGAGTTCGGCTTATTCCATCACATGTGGAGCGACCTGCCCCTCGAGGAGCCTGATGCCCCTACAGCGGCAGATCCAAAGCCCGAAGCCGTAACGCAAACCCCAGAGGAACGGCTCGCGGGTTACTACGAGTTACACAGGGAAAAACTGTTTTCTGCCACCAGCACAGAGGACATGAAGGCTAAGTGGGCTAGATTTGAGAACTCTGTTCGCAACTTGAAAGTTGATATCACCGAGGATCAGCTCGCTGAGTTGGCGAAGGAATACCGCGAGGATCTGAAAGCCCTCAAGAAAAACCAAAAGGCAAAGAAATGAGTGTCTTAATTCAGGGGTCACCTGAATGGCATGCCGAAAGAGCGGGGAAAATACTCGCGAGCAACTGCGCTGCGTGGGAAGGCTTACACCCGTACACCAACGCCAAGAAACTTGTACGCGAAGGAGTACGTCAGCTCGCTGGTGAGCCTTCTGAGATCAAGCTTAACGCTGCGATGAAGCACGGTCAGGAAACTGAAGCCAAAGCCGTAGACTTCTATCAACGCAGCGAAGGCAAAACCGTTATGGAGACGGGCAGTGTAGCTCACGCAGTGTATGCGTTCCTCAGAGCATCACCTGACGGTCTTGTGGGACTGTATGGTGGACTCGAGATCAAGTCGCCCTTCTACACCGAAGAGCCGTACAGCGTTTTTGCGCCAGACAAAGTGATGTACCTATGGCAGTGCTATGTCGTCATGGAGGTTTGTGATCTCGAGTGGATCGATTTCCTGTGCTACATCAACGACGACGTGTTCGGCATTGAGCGCGTTGAGCGGAAACATGGGTTTCTCGAGGAGGAGGTCAGCGGTAAATGGTTACCCGTGCCAAGCGCGGAGAAGGTAACACGAATCTCTCTGTGGCATGCGTGGTTCAACCACATCCAAGACGAGTATCAAGACCCAGAGAAGCGCAAAGCGCACATAGATCCGATCAACGCAGATGCTGTTGAGGTCAACGACCCCGCGCTAGACCAGATCGACACCAACGTGCGCCGGATCAAGTTCATTGAATCGAAGATCGGCACCGAACTGTCCGAGATCGATCAGCTCAAGAAAGACAACGAAGGGATTAAGACCGCGCTTGCCGACATGTACGGGCAAAGCATCACCAACAAGTTCGTCACGATCAGCGTAATCAAGAAGACACCACCACTCGACTACAAAGCAGCCTTTGAGTTCTTGGGTGGTGATGAAGCAGTTCTGAAGAAAGGGTCCAGCATGGAGTCCTTCAGGAAAACCACGAACACCAGACAGGTGTCTATCAAGCAATGCAAGGAACAGGGATGAGCGAGTACCAACAAACGCCCGATACGGGTGCCGCGTGGCAGCAAAGCAAAGAGCAAAAGCTGCAACAGCACGAGAACCTCAGCAAGTACGACTGGTACAAGGGGCTATCGAAGGAAGAAAAAGTCGAGAAGATCGACAAATGGGGCGGGAACATTCTGCTCAACACGCCAGCCGGTAAGGTCAGAGCCAAGCTAGGTATTCGTGAAGGCATGAACAGCAAAGGCAACCCTCAGCTCTACATTCGCGCATGGAGCGTAGAGATGGCGGAAGCAGCTCCTGAGCTTACAGCAGCTCCTGAGGCGCAACTGGACGACTTTGACGACGACATCCCATTTTAAGGAGTGACCAATTGGGTTTACGAATCACTAGAGCAGCCGACTCGCTGCTTTTTGGGGGATTCGAGTTAGACGGCGACGATCTAGAGGGATCGTTTGACCACAGGATTTGGTTCCGACGTTTCATCTACACAGAAGATAAAAAATCTGCGCTGGTGAACATCGAGAACAGAGACGGAATCACGGAGTCAGTCATGCTGACCACTGGTGAGGACTCAGCTATCGAGCTGGCTCCGAATGTATGGCTGAACTTTATATCCATACATGAGCACTGGGCGGACAGACCGACTTACTGCGAAGAATGTGGGCGTGGTGACAAACAGCCTAAACGCATGATTCCACAGGGACGGTTCGGGGTCGATGCACCCAGGGCATATCAAGTAATTCGTGATGATGCGAGGAAACGATGAGCGAAGAACGACAGCTAATTAACATCGACGGCAAGGTCTATGACGCAGACGACTTGTCTCAGGATGTAAAAAACAATCTGGTAGCACTGCAAACCGGAGGGCAAGGGATTCAGATCCTGCAAAGCATTCTCCGGCTAGCTCAGTCTGGCAGTGAAGAGATTCTGCGTACAACAAAAAAGCAACTCCCTGCACCCGTGCAGGAAGAGACGGCTCCCACAGAAGGCATCAGCGATGACGTAACAGTCTCAGATGCTGTCGAGATTACTAACCACTAGGAAGAAGCATGGAAGCGAAACTTTTATCTATTGAGTCACATGACCCCATCGCGGCAATCGCCGATGAAATCCTTCGAGCTAAACGCAAGGCTGGAGAAGCATCAGTGAAAGCTCGAGTCAGGGCGACAAAAAAACAAAAAGACCAAATTAAATACCGCCTTCAGAAGGCAGAGTTTGAGCCTAAGCAGCACGATCTCGGTGGAGACAAGTGGGAGATCGTTGTGTGAACCCCCGGTCCTGTGATGCTCCCCTCGCATTGCGCGGTCTCCATCCCCTCTCCTGGACATGGCTGCACGGGTTTGACCAGCCCTAAGGACAAAACTGGTCACTAAATTTAGGCAAGCGGTGTACCCCCGCTTTTGGGCAAGCCTGACCCACTTGTTGCCGACAACGGGTCACTGATACCATCTCGGGGCGGTCAACGCTCCGGTAACAAGGAGTGTTTATGAGCAATGTGTACTTTCGAGAAGTAGCTGAATGGTATTTAGCCGAACCTTCTAAGAAGTATGGCAAGCCAAAATCCGAGAATGCCCATAGGCGTATCGGAGAGATGGTGGATTTCTGGGGTAGGAGTTTGATCACGCAGATTGACGACAAGGCGGTTGAGCGATTCTTTAATCACATCAAAAGCCTTGATCGATCACCTGCGACAATCAACACCTCAATCACTTACTACCGAGCGGTGATGAATTACGCGAGGGATAAAAAGCGGTTGATCCAGTATGTCCCTGCCGTGAGCCGGTTGCCCGAAAGGCAGCTCGCTACTTTCTTAGAGCCTCGTCAGTTAAATGACCTGATGGCTAGCTTGGACCCTCTGCGGAGGGACATGGTGCAGTTCGCGGTTTGGACTGGGCTACGAAAAAGCAACGTGGCAGATCTTCGGATCGATTGGATATCTCAGTGCGGGAATTACATTACATTCCCATCAACGGAGATGAAGAATGGAACAACCCACGAGGTGCCCTTAGCCGGGGCAGCAAAGGAGGTTGTGGATAGACGGCTCGAGATGGTTCGTGAGCTGCAAGATCGTTACCACTGGCTTGATCCGATACAGCACGTCTTCGTGCAAAGCGGACCACGCAAGGAACTGATAGGGAAACCTCTCACCCAGGTAACGAACAGGGCTTGGAGGACAGCCGTTAAAAAGGCTGGACTACCGAAGGGGACAAGGTTTCATGACCTCCGACACACCTTCGCAAGCATGCACAAACGAGCTGGGACGGATGCTTTAGACATCCAGAGATTGGGTGGTTGGCAAAGCTCTAAATCGATGGAACGGTACGCTCATGTGAGCGGACCAGACCTCAGAAGAGCTGCACACAACCTAGGCTCTGTTATGCAGGGTTGAGGTCTGGCGTCCTAAACAAGGTAGGGGTCGAGTGCCCTAACCTATTGAATTGGAGCGGGAAACGAGACTCGAACTCGCGACTTCCACCTTGGCAAGGTGGTGATCGGGTCAAATTTTCTTAAATATAATCAGTAACTTACGAGCGTTGACCGCGCTTTTATTGGTTGCAAAACGAATTAATTGGTATCAATCCCAAGTTTTGGTCCCGTTACCAAAAACATCATAATCATATTTTTGATACCACCCAGACAGCGAACACGATCCCACAAACCATGACCAGTATGTACGTTAGTGAACCCAGAAGATCTCGTGCTCTTTGCATCATCGAGTAAGCCAGCCTAGGAGCAACCCCAGTGTCATCGGTAGGAGAATCAGCAACGCTAAGCCAGCAGCAGCGTATATTTTTGCCTCCTTCCAAAATTGCTTTTTTCTTGCAGCGGCTCTAGCCAGCTCTAGCTGTTTGGCTTTCCTCGCTTCAGCCATTGCAGACATTGCTTCCGAGTACAACTGCCCATTGCCCGAGACGGTGAATAAATCTTTGATCTCCTTCATGGTCTCTTGGATATGCTTTTTCGCCAACGCCGCTTTCACAGCATCTGCCTCTGACAGCTTCCCTTCGTTCATTGAACGCTGAAGCTCTACCTCTGCCCCGCCCAAGCTAGATAGATACCCGGAGATACTCGAGATATCTGACGTAGTTTCCGCAAGTTGTTTTATCGCAGAAGTCGCGGCATTTACCCCAGCGACGATAGCCGCTATCTCACCGATCACAGATCAGTTCTCTTGAACCTTCCGTGTGTATGTCTAGTTGGGTATCCGCTCGCAGAAATTTCCAGTACACGGATCTTTCTTCGCAGCTCTGGGTACGAACTCCAGTTCTGGATGTCTTCTTCCGTTCTACCGCAACCTTTACAGATCAGGTCGCCCCACTGACGAGCTGTACAATTTCCTGTACAGGGCGAATCTGCCAGTGATGTAACCTCACCATTAAGATTCATTTGCGGCTCATCCACGCTGATACGCCCATGTAGGCACCGACGATGCCTGCCATGGATATGTAAAAAAGCCCCATCAAATCTGACAGGGCGGAAACTCTACTCTCGCTAACGATGGGAGACATGATCAGAGCAGTAGATCCAATAATCGACGCCAACGCTCCAACAGCCATTCGACGCTGGGCTTCGCTTTTCTCTTCAGCAAGCTCCAGATCCAACATAACCCGTCCTCGATCAATCTCTTCATCACTAACAATGCCATCGTGGTCCAAGTCAAAATCTTCATATCGACTCCTGTCCTGCAATCGTTTGGGACTCATCGCGCATTCTCTTCGGCAAGCAGTTGCTGAACGATCTGCCATCTCCTTTCGTACTCTTGACCAGTGGCATCTCCGAAGAGCAGATCTGCTTTCTGGACGCTGTTCTTTAGCGTTGAATCAGACATATTCCACTGGGCAGAATCACCGCTCTCCAGAGCTTGAGCATCACCCTTAGTAACCCCGTTACTACGCAAAATCTGGATGATCTGAAGGCGATTTAAGCCTGAGCTTCGAGCTGCCGATACAATCTTCTGCATCTTCTCAAACGCCTCTCTACGGGCTGTAGAGGAACGCTCAAAGGCGTCTACAAGGTCTGAATCCGATACGTCGTTCACGTCTCTAAACGTGCTCGTCAAGATTCTAGTGGCGTCTCGTTTGCTTTGATTAAAGTCATAAGCACGGAAATGCAGAGACACTTTCGGGTCAAGAGTGCTGACACGGAAGCCAGCCAAAGCCGCCATCTCGTCCTCAAGCTTATAGACCCTACCGGCTGCGTTTCGATCTCCGTCTACAGCTTTCACGGTGCGCTCAATGTTGCTGAGTACTGAAGGTCCAAGCCCTTTAATCAAGTGATAACTAATTGATTCAAGCTGCCCGAGACTAGAGTCTTCTTCGTTGTACACACTACCGCCGGACATCTTCTCGTTCTGGAACACTTCCATGATGTTCTGGAAAGCAATATCCGCCCCGAAAAAGGGTACTAACGCCTCTCTGGCAGACTGCAATATAGCGTCATCAATGGGCTGGTCCCGAAGCAATGCATTGATCGGACGCTTGAAGTAGTTGTATGGGTCAAACGCCGACATATCGATGTACTGGAGCTTGCCGTTGTCCCGACCAATAAATGCCAGGTTTGAGTTCTCGCTCCACTTAGGACCGAGTATTCGCACCGCCTCTTCTTCTTCCTCATCGACATCCATCATGTTCATGAGGGCTTCCTGTAAGGCGTAGACCCCGGCGGATACCATTGCCAATCCAGCGACACGGCGAGGCACAGTTCCTCTCATGTCTGGATCGTTCATATCCTCACGCAGGTACTTGACCATATTGAATGACGTGCGAATAACTTCTGCCGGGAACGACACAAACGTACCAACCAAAGGGAATCTGCGGAGCTTCTGAACGCCTCTGCCGACTAGAGAGTAAGTTGGGTAAGTATCTCTGATTCGTTTGGCTGCAAGCGGCTCTGCCTCTTCACGAGTGATGCCCTTCGCATTCATCAGGATATCAATCTCGTTCTCAAAGCCTACAATCTTCCACAGGTCATCACCGTACTGGTAGAGCTTCGTGGCGTTGTCGAAAAAGAACTTGGCTCCTTTGACCTTGCCGTCCATAAAGACATCAAGCTTAGAATCATCGAGCAGAGCCATCATCTCGCCTGCGTATGGGGTGTCGTATACCACACCCAACTCTTTCAGCCGTCTAAGGTACTTGACCTGATCGCCGCTGTTCTTGAAGTACGACTGCATGCTCGCAAATGCTTGGTCAAGCTTGCCTGCATTGAAGTGACCATTAGCCAAAGTAAACATGTAAGCGGACAAATAGTTCCTTGCCAGCGTGGTTGGCGCAATAACTGTCTTGCCGTACTTAACTATGCCGTTGGCTTGAACGATGGCTCTGTACCAGTCCTCCATCTGCTCTTTGCCAAGAGCGTCTTGGAACGCCTGAGCGATCTCCGGGGTGGTCCGTAACCCGTTCAACGGAGCCATTACGTCAGAAGACTCAGCAGCAAACGTGACGTATGCCTCTGGTGGTGCCGTCTCCGCATCGAAGAAGAAGGTATCCATACCGATGTCTTTGACGTTCTTCAGGAAGCGGTCATTGAACAACAGGCGAGACATCTTGGTTGCTGACTTCGTGAAGTTGATCTTGGGGTCAACGTACTCACCCAGTAACGCTCTGATCTGAGGGGCGATGTCTTTGCGTTGCTTGAGGATGGTTAGATCTTTCGCGCCTAATTTTGATTCGCGAATAAACGCTTCCATCGAGTCAAACGCAGTGCCCTCTTTGAGGATGTTGTTCAGCACGTTCTCGACGTTGGTGGCACCGCGTTCCTGTAGGTAGGCGCGAGCATCATCCAGTACGTTATCCGGTACGTTATTCGCCCACTTAGGATCATCAAATGCCTTGTACGATCTGTTCGCGTAGCTGCCCACGTTGGACGCTATCGTATTGATAAGATCAATCTTGGCGGATGCTTTCTCATCGCGACCCTGAGACGCTAAAGCTTGAGCCTCATCGAACAGGATCTGAGCGTAATCGATGGACATGTTATCCAAATAACGACGCATGCCAATGATCGCGTTCTTGATATCAGGGTCTAGACCCAAGGAATCAATCTCTGAGAACTTGGTCGTCAAAGCCTCTTGTAAAGACTTCTGCTCCGCATCATCCAGATCACGGCTATACACCGCCTTAACGGCTTCATCGTACTGCGCTAGTAGCTGGCGGATATCAATCTCTACCGCACCCAGCTCCGAGTCTCGCTTGATCTTCTCCTCGAAGATGGACTTAGGCAGCAAGCCTTCTGGGGATAAGTAACGACGGAACGTCTTCTTAACCCGCTCGAAGATAGGCTTGTTCTCTTCGCGAATCTGAGAATTCAGGTCTTGATTGGGAGAGGGCTGCTCTGGAGCAGGATCTTGCTGTTGAACAGGCTGCGGGTCAGCCTCTTGGATAAACTGCGGCTGACTTACCTGAACAGTTTCTTGGACTTCTGCGCCATCAACTTGATCTTGGTCGGCGTCAGTTTCGATAGCTCCTCGTTGAACAGCTCCTGATCCTGATTCAAGTGCAGATCTGATTGATCCAAGTATTGTCGGTCCTGCTTCGTCACCTTCGAGGATTTTTCTGAATTCTGTTTCATAGTCAGTTGGTTCCGATTTGGCGTTACCTACGCCATGCAGCTTGTACAGTTCTTTCTCTGGATACCAGATTATAGCCTGCAAGGCACCCATATTCACCGGGTTGTTGCTGTTGAGTTTGTTCACCTTATCGAGAGCCATCTGCATAACGCTGCGTATGTACTCTCGTTCAGAGCCGTTTTGGGGTGCTTGTTTTTCGCCCTGAGAATTTTTCAGCGTATTGGACGCTTTGTTCAAACTGTTCTTGAGCTTGAAGCCGCCATTGGCATAAGCAGATTGAACCTTGTATGCGTACTCCAGTAGGTAGTCGTCGTCTTTGCGTAGACGGACCCGCTGAATCCCGTCGTCTTTTAGCTTCTTCCTGTAATCATCGCTCAGTGCTACTTCTCTGAACTTGGCTATTTGAGCTGGTAGCTTGCGCTTTGCTTCGCTCATCAACGAACCTGTTAAGCGACCATAGGTACGCATAAACCATCGATCCATCGTCAAAGGATCAAAGTTTCCGTTGAGGTTTTGGTAGAACCCACCACCGATCTTTGGACCCAAGATGGCTGAGCCTTTTAACTGTGTGCCCATCAGCTCGCCAGATACGCTTAAGCCGAAGTTATCCTTCAGCTCTTTAACCGTTACGTCCCGATCCATGAACTCCAATACAGAGTCGATTCCATTCTGGCTTATCAACTCATTGAGAAGCGCGAAGGAGTTCTTCATGGCTTGAGCTTCTTTGCCCACGCCAAAGTCAGGGAACTGTTTAGTGTCCCTGTACTGTTCGTAGATGCTGAAGGTATTAACGGAGTTTTCCGGTACGGACGCTCCGTTACTCGTGATAGCCATGATCGCAGTAAATGCAAACTTGGCGTTTGGATCTGTATCAAGCTCCGGGAATCTCTGAGCAGCCAAACTCATAGCGTTGGCTACTTTCTCCTGATACCACTCCCCTGCATTGCCTTCTTCGTTCATAGCCTGCAATGCTTCGTGGGCAATCAGGTCTGAGACTATTTCAGCGTTTTCTTCGTTTTGATCAAGAAGATTACGGTCTGGATAAGCTTGAGCAGCTCGTTCATCAAACGCTGTGGCGACACTGACTACAGTAGGTCTGTCGCCGACGTTTAGAGGGGCTTCATTCCCGTACAGTATCGATGACGCAGTCACTTGCTGCGCGGCTGGATCTAACTCGGACACATCCGCAATCATTTGCGGATTGTCTATCACAGTCAGACCTAAGCGAGACGCTCTCGCTGCGGAAGATTCCAGCTCAAACGCAACGTCTATTTCCTGATCAAGCTCCTGATCAGTCATCGCTTGCATTTCTTGGGTTCGAGATGCCCACAAGTCTGCATCACGCAGTCTTCTCAGACCGAGACGACGCAGAGTCGCGTTAATGATCACCTTTCTAGGATCACCAAGCAACGCGCCTTTCTCGACCAAGGGTCGATAATCAACCGGCAATTGGTCGTTCAGTAACGATTTCAAGGCTACTGGGTCGGACTCTAATTTGTCATAGAGATCGTCGTTGTTATTGTCGTAATCACGCATCTCTTGGACAGTGGAGAATCCTCTACTCTCCGCTGACTTGCGCTCTAAGGATCTGACAAACTCATCAAGAGCCTTGGTTCTGTCGCCTCCCTGACCCTCGCCAGTGAAGACACGAAAGACATCTTCTTGTAGATCACCCGTAGGGAGGTAGGTTATATCTCCTCGACTTTCCTCGGCTTGCCCCCGAACAACAGGTCCAGAGATGTCCCCGTCATCGTTGTCGAGCGTTGCTCCCAAGCTTTCACCGGCTTGCCCCGGCGCAGAGCTAACTTCGCTTGCTTCTCGATCTCCAAGAACCCCTCCTCCCTCATCAGTTCCGGGCTGGGTGGATGACCGAATACCTGAGAGTACTCCTCCAGTATCCCCGTCTTCGATGGCTTGAATGTTAGCTTCATCTAATTGCGCCTCTTCTTCTCGTGCTGAGAACGTCGGGTCATTCATAAGACCCAGCATTGTCTGGTATGTTAACGGAGCTTCTTCTTTAAGTCTCGCGGGAGAGTTAAGGAAGGTGGCAAAAGCCTGAGCAAATGCCTCCTGCTGAACAAACTCCGTTAAATTTTGATTGGTGCCCTCACCAGCACTCTTCAAGCTTATATATGAAAACGGATAACCGAATTCCAATCCCAACTCAGAGCCTGATGTATAGGCGTCATAAAGCTCGCCTATCAGCTCCCCTACATCAGCAGTAAAGTCGCCATCACCTTCTGATGCTGCCGTAACATTGAAGCCAGCAAGGCGCTTAGATATTTGGTATCTGTGGTCAGCAGCATGAGCTAATTCGTGCGCGAGAACGTACCTAAGCTGCCCAGACATCGCTTTAGAATTCAAAACATACTTGCTGGATACAGCCAAATAGCCTTTGGATGAAGGGTCGTTAGGGTCTGCGGCGCCAAAAAAACCGGCGGGAGGACTCAACACATATGTGTTTTTCTTCGTGTAGTACGAGAAGCCCCCATCAATGGTATCCAACCACTGTTTAGGAAGACCCATCGATAACAGGTCTATCACAGCCAAAGAGAAAGCTTGCGCTTTAGGGTCGGCATTAGCCGAGCCAAACATATTGAATGCAGTCGTCTTTATCCCTGAAGCACTAACGCCTTTAACAGGCAGCTCGTACATCTGTTCCTCGTCCAGCTCTGGACGAATAATGCGGTCCTGAGTCCCAGGCAGTGGATTTTCAAGCTTGGAATTGTGATCTGCAATTGCCTTCCGAACAGCCGTAGTGAGGTTGTCCTTCCCTCTACTGATTGCTCGATCAAAAGTAGGAGCAACATTGTTCCGGTACTGCCCAAAATAACTATCGGTCTCAGAAACCTCAGACTGATCTGATTTAGGGTCGATCTGCCTCATCAGGTCAGAGGAAGCATAAATCGCGTCATCAATCTTCGATAAGGCAATCTCTCTTTCGTAGCCATCGAGCTTCATGGCTTTTTCCATAGCCGTTTCCGCCGGAACCGTCTCGGGGATTTCCTGCCCTGACTGCTCTGCCTCGCTGATCACTTCTTCCTGAACGGCTGAGGGCAAGTCATCTAGATCTAAATCAAACTGAGGAAGCTCTCCTTCGGCTTTCAATCTCTCGACCCGAGCGACCACTTCAGGGTCTCGAATGGTCCTAGGGTTGCCATCACTATCAACCACTTGGATCGATACAGTATTGCCATCAGCGTTACTGTTAGTTCTTAGATAAGTGAAGTCCTTCCCGCGCAGGGTGAGAGTTGACGTAGAGGGGTCAAATCGAACCTCGTTATCAAATTGCAGGGAGTTATCTGCAATAGATACACCCAAAGCTTCTGCCGTCTGACCTTCGCCAGATTCCACGAAGATGTCTTCGTCCTGAGTAACGACAAAAAACCCGTCATCGTTTCTCGTCAAAACACCGATTTGACCTTGGAACGAAACATTCTGTCCCTCCAAAGCGGACAGAGGCGTTGCTGATTGAGGCTGTGACACTGGTTGATCAGCTACAACGTCTTCAGCTTCACCGGGAACTGGTTCGTTCTGAGCCTCTTCTTCCCTCGTCAGGATATCTTGAGCTTTCCGTCTAGCTTCGATCTGATCAAACAGAGGTCCGTAACGTGTCTCTGCGTCCGCATTGCGTTGAGCCTGAGCCTGTCGCTCTTCTCGTCTTGCGGCTAGATCGTCAGCTTCATCAACGTCCTGAGCTTCCTGATCAATCGGCTCATCACGAACACGGTCAACCGTATCGGCGACCATGCCATCGAAGTTTTCGTTCTCGATGTCTTCTCGAGATACTCGAGACTGCTGAACCACAGGGTCTTTGCTGAACACGCCCGAAGCGCCACCGAATACACCACCGCCAACTACACCAGCGGCAGCAGCGTTTACATATGCTGAGTACTTGGATTCATCGAACAGGGCTTCTTGGAATGCTCCGGCTAAATCAGAGTAGTTGGATTCGACATACTCAAGAGCAACATTCTGGACGATCTCCTGCATACCCTCAGTGATGCCCTCAACACCAGCTTGCTTGCCCATCTCTTTCAGGGCGCGAGAGTACAAAGGAGTTTTTGCTTGAGCCGCCTCAGCCATCCCTTTGGTTACAGACTCATACTGCCTGCCGGGGAAGATCCTCTTGAGCGCCCTCATGGGAGCGATAGCATCTAGACCACCGCTAGCTATACCTGTTACCAGAGCTACACCGGGAGCCTCTTCGCCCTCCTCCTCGAGTATTCTGGTGAAAGACTCGCCAGCTCCCATACCTGCACTGGTTGCAAATGCACCGATACCAGCGCCAGTTCTAGCTCGTTTGCTTAGTGCTGCTGCTGCGTAATCGTCCGCCACTCTCTTACGGAAGGAATCCTGTGCTCGGTCCGTGACACGCTTCTTCGCGAACTCCGCAGCTTGACCCCTGATAGCTGCCTGACCGGCGCTTCTAGCGGCAACACCACCAACACCACCACCAACAACCGCTGTGGCTAATGATGGCAGCGCATTACCCGCCGTGTACGAGACCCAAGAAAGGAGGTCGTCAAAACCATCAATGTCTTCTATACGACCAATGTCTGCTTGGCTCTCAGACGCTTCTCGCATCTGCTCGTTGTAATAGTCCATCCCCGCGTAGAAAAGGTCGTCGTTGCCGAATGCAGAGCCTGCAAGCGCAAGCAGTCCACCGCCCAATGCTTGGGTCTGATCTATACCGGCAGATAAACCTTTGGTGAATTCAAAGCGATCATCTTCTCGCTGGCGAGGAGTGCCAAGGCGGGTACTTGGAGAGCCGCTATCCAGATAAAACGCCACTAACGAGGGACTCCATAGGCGGAACGGTAGCCCTCAAGCATCGCTCTCTGCTGTGGGTCTAATGCGTCCTGAGCACCCGCCCTTCTATCCGCTACGGCAGACACGGAGGCTCTGTTTCGCAGCCCGTTTCTCCAGAGCTGGTAAGCTTTCTTATCCGCTATTCTGGCGCTTCCATCCTCAGCGTCAAAAAACGAATTCAGCTCTAGCGTTTGCTGCAAACTTAACTCTTGCCCACCGTTATCAACTCTCTTAACAGTCTTGTACTCGTCGGTATCTCTGATGCTGCGGACTAAATTCTCAACCCGAATATCCTTCCCTGTGGTATCGGTCCTACCAAATAATACTGATTGTTCTGCCACTCGCTCTAGCAGCTCCCCATCATTTAGCAGGTTGTTGAAGGTGACACCGTACTGACTCATCATGTCCCCACGCCCGTCATCTTCGACGCTTTGCCTCAGAGCCAACTTGTAGGCATCTTTCTTAGCTTTAATCTCAGCGGGAGATCCAACGCTTTGAGAGACTGCCGATACAAGATCTCGGTAGTAGGGCTTCATCTCCTGCAAATAAGTCATGTGCCCCTGATAACCGTTCATCAGATCTTCTAGAGAGAACTCGACCTGTTGACCGGAGATGCCTCTCTTATCGGTCATAGGCGCTTGATATATCGCCTGCCTGCCTTCGCTGTTTTGTATGGTTACCAACACATTGCCTGAGAACTTCACACCACCAGCGGTGTTAGCTGATCCTTCAGATCCATCAGTAGCAACGGTTTGCAGGTCAGTGACCTTGCGGCTAACGATTCTCCAGTCACCACCCCTGTAAGCTTCAGGAGCGTACTGCGCGTCTTCGTTTATAACCTGACCGGATTGCGTTGAATTTTTTACAAGCAAGTTCACAGCATCAAGAACGTGCTGCTCATTAAACTGTTGACCAGTGGCTATGTTTTGCAATGCGGTGCCAAGATTGCGGTTTATAGAATCAACCGCAGGATCGCCTGCGATAGCGAAATCCATAGGTGTGCCAAATACGGTCTCGTATTCTTTGGCAATACGCGCTACAACCCTTTGGTCGCTGAGATCTACTTCTCCAGTGCGAACACCCGCAAACGTAGATTGCAGGTATTGAGCGGAAAGTCCTTGAGCTGCAATTCTTTCGTCTCGCTCTCTGTCTTTACGAGCAGCCTCATTAATATCATTTTGACCTTCGGCTTTTGCCTCCCGAAAATCCAGCTCACTTTGTCCAAGGTCCAACTGGTTTTGTTTTATCTCACGGTCTAAACCAGAGTTTTCTCTGGCAATACCCTCCATAGTGCGGCGGTATGTTTTTTCATCTCGCCGGTCTTGAGCTGCTAGCGCCGCTTGCTCATCGCTGCGCTTGAGGTCTTCCGCCCTGTTCTGCTGCGCTAGACGCTGTGTTTCTCGCCGCTCCTTGATATCCAGCTCGCGCAGATCGTTGTATCGCTGGTTGTTCAGACTGTCCTGAACGATACCGAAACCTTTTGAGAACCCGTCAGCAAACCCGCCGTAATTAGTAGCCATGTATCACCTAGTCGAATAGTTTGTTGAGGAGATATGCAACGCCAAGACCGATTGCTACCGGAGCTGCAATCGTTGCGAGAGAACTTATAGCTGAAGGAGCCGCAGTAGCTACAGGGGTTCCAGCCGAAGCGATAGCGGCAGAACCAGCCTCCGTCACTGCCGCAGCACTTTTACCGGCTTCTAATGCCAACAATTCAGCGCCAGCCGCGTCTGCTAGAGCGGTTTTTGCTGCTTCTTGCGTAACGGCGGAAGCAGCTTTCGCTGCCCCTGCCTTCTGCATCCCGTACATAGCGCCGAAACCAGCGCCAGTGCCCAGCGTATTCATCTCTTGCGCTTGCTTGGCTTGATCAATAGCCGCCGCCGTTTGGTTCTCTCTCGCTTCCAACTCGGCGCTTTTTGCCAACCCAGCAGTAGCCATTCTACGGAGACCAGCTCCTCTAGCTAAAAGGGTCATGAGTTACTCCTTGCTCTTTGAGCTACTGCTCCACCAACGCCTGTCAGTAACTGCATGCGCCTATCTGAATCGCGAAGACGGGTATCGTTCAAGCCGCCTACAAGAGCGCCTACAGTGTCCATGCTTGTACCGATCCCGCTGTTACCGTAAATACCTAAACGCTCCATAGAGCGGTTCTGCTGACCCTGAACATTCATTCCAGCACCTAGTACAGCTTCTCTTGTACGCTCAAGATCTCCGGGTAATGCAGTGGTCCCTGTAGGGGTAATCGAGTTGACCAGCTCGTCCTCGACTGGCGCGAACCTGTTCAAATAGTCTTGCGTCTGCGCTCGAATCAAATCTGCATACAGCTTGTCGCCTGGGTTTTGGTCTCGACCCATGCCTGAGTATGCGTAGGGGTCGATTTGTGAGTACGGATTGCCGTAAGTGGATCTAACCGCAGAAGCCGCATCTGGGTTCAACGCCATCATGTAAGCTTGAAAATTCATTACGCCGTCCTATAAGGGTTAGCCCCGTAACCAGCCGCCATACCGACACCAGTACCAGCAAGGTTTTGCAGGCTACTAGATCTAGCGAAGTCATCTTTAGCTGACTCTCTTATTCGGTCTGAAGCCGCGCTGGCTACATCCATCTGACCTTGGAACGCCTCTGTTTGAAGCCCTTGACCCATCTTCACAATGTTCTGAAGACCCGCGAAGCCCATGTCAGTGTTGGATATTCCGCGATCAGCGCCAGCTAATCCCATACCTCTAGCCTTAGCTCCACGCAGAGCTTCTGACTCCGACTGGAAAGCGCCAGATGTTGGGTCGAATCCACGATTAAATGCAGCCGCTTGCATGTCTTGAATTGCTGGCTCGTATTGAGCTGCGGCTTGATTCATTCCAGCAGCAATAGAACTGTCGTAATTTGCATCGCTGAATTGATTCTGGACCGTGTCCATGAACTGGTTCTCTAGACCAACAAAGGTGTTGCCGTATCTTCGGAGCATGGTCGCCGCCTGTTGCGACAAAGCTAACCTCGACTCCATTTCTTCAGGCTTATCGCCACCGCCTCCGCACATATCAAACCTCTTTCTTCATTACCGATCCGACTTCTCTGTAACCGATACGCTTGATCAACTGCTCGTATCCGGGTCCAGCGATACCAGATGTGATACCAATACAAATTTCATGAGCGCCTTTATCAACAGCCCATGCCTCGAACTCTTTCAGCATCTTGATGGTGGGTTTGATTATTCCCGCTCGTTTTTGCGGGAGAAAAACCATCACCAAGTCCTGTGCAATCTGCTTCGTGGAAAAGAAGTATTCAGTGATGTGACCGAGGAAGAAGCCGACGATCTGTCCCTCGCTTTCGACCACTCTCATGAAGGTGTTGGAATCTGGATATGTGCCCTCGACCACCCATCTCAGCGACTTCTCATCTGACCAGCCGCATGTGGTGTAAAGACTGTTTTCCTGAAACCAGCGACCTATGAGATTTATCTGGTCGAAATCCTCGATAAGAGGCTTCCGCACGATAAATGCCATCACTGCCTTTCCAGCAATCTTCCTTGAGGTTATTGAACGGAGATGTCCGATCCGGGAGGTTCCCGGTCTCCGATTGGATACCAGAAAGGTATCCTTGAAACTACGATTCTAGACCGTTTTACGCTTCCAATGTTACTGAATTATATGACTTTTTTCACTTTTTATAACGGCGGATCTGGGAACACAACGTCGTCAATACTCGTCACATGAGCGAAGTCTTCAGGCAAATCACGCAGCTCTTGCCGGTACATCTGCCATTCACTGCGCTGCTCTGCGGTAAACGGCGAATCGCTGAGTTGGGTGTAGTCGCTGGAAAGCAAAAGCCCTTGCCTGATAACTTTAAGTTCAGCCATTGCTGCTACCGACTTTTCAGCATCTGTTGGTCCCGGCTTGGCAACCAAAACCCCTTCCAAAAACATTTGTGTTGCGTCATCGGCGACACCCTCAACAACAACCTCTCCATCTCTCGCCTGCAAGGCTAGATCGCCGTCAGCACAACTCCCAGATCTAAGGATATTTCCTTCGGTGTCATGAACAAAGAATTGCTTCATTTCTTTACCTCGATAACAGCTAAAGAGCGGAGCGTTACAAAGGTAGTGGTTGCAGACCCTTTTGGGTTGCTACCTAAATTAGCTATCGTTACCGTGTAGGTTCGAGTGCCCGTTCCGGTAAAAAAGTCGGTTGCAGAAACAGCCCAAGTTAGCGTACCGCTCCCTTGTCTTTGCTCTACGATAGTGGTCCCGTTCCTTTTGATTTTCAGCATAGCAGCGTGACTTCTTCCGCTGCTTGGAGCGCCTTGGCATGAAGCTATAATCAATGCGGGTGACCCCACCGATGTGTATGTAATCGTTTGGACCGTTACGTCTCCAGAACTAGCCGGAGCATTGATTTGTGATGCCGTGTACGCTGAAGACGGGATGGTAACCGCGTTACCCTTAATCTGTAGAGAATCAACACCCAGATTCTTTATGATCAGCCGACCCTGACCATCTGTATCCAGTGTGACGTTGTCTATGTTGATTCTACTGGAGTTGATCAGACCGGAAGTGATCACGTTGGCGTTGAGTTCGTTAACCTGCAATACCCCATTATTGCTGGTAAGCGTTGATCCATCGATATTGAGACGGGAGGTATTTATTGTTCCCGCAGTGATTTTGCCAGCGTCGATGTTAGCGATCTTCGCGTTGTCGATTGCCGCATTACCTATCTTCGCGTTTACAATGGACCCGTTCTTTATGAATCCATCTTGCATGTAAACACCGGCAGGAACTGTCACCCCGTTCAAATTAGTAGTGCTTGTTTGCACTATAAATGGAACAGACGCGGCTGTTGTGTTCGACCCGCCCCTCATAATCGCAAACCTATCAGCGTTGACGATGAACTCACTTACAATGTTACCGGCTGAGTTTGCTGTGCTGGCTAGTCCATATCCCGCCACCGCGCCGTTATTATCGATCTTGACAACGTACTTAGCCTCTAAGCCATTGATGCTGGAAGCTTGGGTGCTGATGGAACTCGTGTTGCTCCCCACCGTAGTGCTTAACGATGAAAGATCGCTGGAGTTTGCGGATATCGTATTACCTTGGCTTGTGACTGTACTGGTCAGAGAGTTAAGCGCAGAAGATGTTGCGGACACGCCTGTTGATGGATTATTTACTGTGTTTTCAAGCGAGGTAATATCGGCTGAGTTAGCGGTGATACTGGTCGTATGCCCACTGATCGTGTTCTCAGCCGTTGTTACCCGAGAGGTTAATCCAGATAACGCTGTCGATGTTGCAACCACGCCCGTATTTGAATTGTTAACCGTATTCTGCAACGCGGTGATATCGCTAGATGCGCTGGTTATATTCGTTGTGTTTGCTGTTGTAGCGCTCTCTGTTGCGGAAACCCGGCTCGTCAAAGAGCTTAGGGAGGTCGCGCTCGCAGCGACTCCTGTTGCTGGATCAAATACCGTTGCATCCAACGAAGCTATTTTTTGGGCGGCAGCACTCGTGCTAGTAGCATCCAGAAAATTTATTTGCGTGATGTTCGATGTGTTGTCCGCAACAACATCTCCCAATGTAGAACCTGTTCCCACAAACTCCCAGTAAGTAGTGTCTGATGAGTTACCGCTAGGCTGATTGTTTGCGTTGCTGTTTGTCTTAGATCGATAGAGCTTCGAGTTACTCGACGGGTGAAGTACAAGATCTCCTTGAGAGTATGAAGTTGAGCTACTCCAAAGACTAACCGTCCCTATATCGTTGATCTGGCTTTGCAGATCATTAAGCGCGGTCTGTGTGTCTGTAGGCAGGTTACCTATCGGTGTAGATAAGGAAGTTGCCAGCTCGCCAGCAGTGATCGCATTCGCTAGGGTAGTGAGCAGGAACGTGACATCTGGCGCAGTCTGACCCTGAGTGCCAGCGCCACTATTAAATGGTCCCTGTACTCCGTTCACGTTTACCGCTCTTACCCAATAATAAAGAGTTTGCCCTGAACCAACTGGATCTCCATATACCCCAGTGAAACCGGATACTTGGGCAACCATCGTGGCAGCGGAAATGTCGTCAGAAGTATGCCTGAACACTTCTACATACGAGTGCCCACGGTATAGGCTCAAGTTCCAACTAAGAATGATATTTTGAAATGCCCCGGATGCTTGAAGGTTTGTAGGAGCTGGTGGTACATCGAGGTTGGGTATTTCGTTGACGACAGGAACGATGTCGTTAGCAGAACCAAAGAGACGAGCACCACCAGCCAACTCCACAATGTTTGCATCAAGAAGGTCTTGAAACGTAACCGCTCTTTGCAGGGGGTCACCTCTGTGACCAAGCATAACATCCAGATTCTCTTTTATACCGTCAGCGAACCGCTTCTCTTGCGTAGACCAATTCGGTGGTACTGTAAGGTTGCTTCTACGCGCTGACACCTATTTCTCCAGCAGATTCATAAACACACACTTCATTGACCGCTACAGAACCTTCGATCTGTATCTCAAACTCGTGCGCCTTGTAGCCCCCCGGTAGCCTAAACAGAGAACTACTTGAAACGGTTTGTGTATGCTTCAATGATCCATCAGCAAAAAGCTTAAAGGTTGGTGCAGGGGAGTATGATTCGCACTCAAGCTTCGCCACCCCTGGACATATAGGGCGCTGTGCGTAGAACTTTTTGCTCTTCCATGACATCGACAGGTTTGAACCTGAAGCGAACTTCACTACAGATCCACCAACAACTAAATACAGCTCATCATTCTCTAGGTCGTTAAACCCCGCCGTGGCGAAGAAATTAAGTTTGACGTAAGAGTTTTTCCCGCCCCGAGGATCAAAGATGAAGCCTTTGCTCTCAACGCCGTTGGAATAAAAACCTAAATAGTAACCTTCCCAGTGAAAGCCAATAATTGAGGAGGGGCTAAGATCCTGCCACTGGTCTCGCGACAGAATGCTTTCTGTTGCTACTGATAGACCATTATCCCGCGCCATCACCAAACCATCCGGGCTTGCATACATAACGAACTCGCCCATATCAACCACGCTACGCTTGCTGACGCAGGATAGAGTGCTATCGATCTCAATCATCGACATGCTTGATGGGTCCAATCCTTGAATAAGTGCTGGCTTTTCTTTCGTAAGAACAAGAAGACCTGTATTCAGGGGAGCTAGCGCGACCACATCACTCTTGATCGTTAGTTTATATGCGTCAGGAAACGCATGTGGCTGAAACGCCTCGGAGAAACAAACAGTCTGACCCGAGAACCCTGCCAAAAACCCATTAGGCATACTGACCAACCCCAACAAAGGTCCGTCAGGGTGATCTGATGTTACATCATCGGGCGGGGCGATCCAGCTAGAGGACGGTATCGCTTCGCCCAGATTCGCATCTGTGACCGTGTCGTTAAACGTGTCAGTCGCCAAAGCAACATCAGCAACAAAACGAAACGTCCCATTGGGATCTGTTCGATACAAACGCTTTTTGAGAAGATTGTGATTGCCTGATGGATTAGCGGGAAAATCCACCGTTACCGACTGATCAGAATACACATCAACAATCTGACTTACCAAAGATGTGCTTGGCGCACCTTCCTCTCCGTAATAACTTACATAGGTAAAGACATAAGCCCTGCTAATTGGCGTCTCTTCTTCCGTCTTTGTTGTCGTGCCCACAAGAGACACGGAGTCAAAGGAGAACGGATCAGGGATGCCCAGCTTGTAGTAGGTTCCATTACCGATGATCGCAGAAGTACTCATTCTGGGATAACCAGAAGAACCTCCGATCCCTGTCACATATATTCGTTCATGTTGATCCTCCGCAATTGGGCTGCGGACAATGTTTATATCTTCGTCTGACGCGACCCATGCGGAGCTGCTGTACTTAAATAAAGTCTTGGTACTTCCAGAGATCGAGTAACTTGCTACCGGCGTAATCGAAGCAGACGTATTGTCAGCCCAAGGCTCTAAACGACCCGAATCTAGCCTAGTGTTGATCGCCTCTTGCGCCATATCTTCTGGAAGCAGACGTGCAGATATGCGCGGTGCTTTCCCTGAGAATGTTTGGAGTTTGAATCCTGTCACTTCCCTACTCCTTTAATTCGTTCATACGACCTACCGCCGGACAATCCAAGCATGCCAAGAAGAAGAGGCATCATTACGCCTGCATCCGCCTGAGGGATGACAATGCCGAATCCGGCACATAACGGAGAAACCAAGAAATTCACGAATAAACCCAATACGCAGCAATAACCGGCTAAGGGTCTCCAGCTAGACTGAAACCAATTTCCCTTGGCATCCAGCTTCAAAACCTCTATCTGCTGTAACGCTATTTCCTGACTGTGTTTCTCGGACATAGTCGAGATTTCATGCGCCAACTTGGCGGCTTGGTCCCGATCTGGGATAACCTTCTCGAGCAAGCCCGTTACGGGTTCTATGAGATCTCCCAAAATTTTCATTGCAGATACCTATATTTCATTACAGCCACGGTCACATCTGTAGCCAAATCAGGCTGATATGTACGATCAATCGTCACCTCGTAGTTATCAGCAGATCCGACCTTGTTCATATGGTAATCGTACAAACTAGAGCCTTGGTGACAGCTAATTTTGTATCCCGCTAATCCGAGTGTGTCGCGGATGTACCCCTTGGTTTGCGTAATGTACGCGGGGTCATGCAGCCATGCCTTGCTGCCATCGGCATCAGAGCCGTAAAGCGCGTAGACCCATAGGATGTACTGCTCATCGTCAGGGTTGATTCGACCAGCCGCTAAGTGAATTGGATGCCCATCTTTTTCCCAGTAAATGACCTTCGTGTTCGGGAGAGATATGAATTGCTCGTACTCATCGCGCAGCTTCGCCTTCTTCGCGTCGTTGTCTTCTGGATTACCCAAGTAACGCCAATCAATAGTCCCAGCCTCCATAATCTGCAAGCATTGGTCGAACAGACTGTCAAAGTGGTACGGGGCGATGTTGCACTCGGTAATTGTGTACATCAGGTATTTCTACCTCCATAAAACTGATTCATAGAGATGGTGCCGCTGGCTGGAATGCTGGTGTTGACTGTAGTAAGTGAACCGGCTGTGCGCCTCCTCACCGTATAATATAGGTTTGAAGGACCGCCCTTCCCGCCGCCAGTACTCGTGAAAAAAGACCCTTGGTCGTACTCGAAGCCACCTGCGGTGAAGTTGCTGAATTTATTATTTCCTACGGTGGAGCCATTCCACACCACTGTTCCAAAATCATCCCAGTAGTAGGTGTATAGGCTTCCTTGATAACCCGAATACGCGCCTGCGCTCGTTATCGATGTTGGAACATTCGCGCCCCCGCGATAGTACTCTGACATAGAGATAGGATTGCTACCGCCAAACTCGGCTTGCACTTGACTGAGTGATATTGCGCCAGATGTTTGTAGTGTCATTAGCTGATAACGCCAACCGCAATCTTGTTGGCAACGCCCATGCATTGCTGCTCGACGCGCTCAAGTGTCGCCTCGTGGTCGTAGTTGCCCTCAGAGTCACGGCAGACATTGACGTTGCGCTCGTGGGTGATGGTGCCGTCCGTGAAGCGAACCCGAATGTCCGAGCACGGTGACTCCTCAGTTACGGTCTGACCCTCGTTCTCCATATCGGGCATTTCGGTTGTGCGAGTGCCTGTGAATTCTTCTAAAAGTTCATAGGTTACGGGCATGGTTTATTCTCCTGGTGGGAAAAGCGCAGCGTGAACCGACTGCACAAAGGCTGGTGCAGACGAAACGTCCGAATCTGCATCTAAAATTACTTGGGTATTGTCATCGTAATCGACCTGCATACCCGCGCCGTCATCGGTTGGTTTGGCATCGTCTGACCACCATGTGATAGCTCTTGCGTTAGGCATTTTTCATTTCCTCAATCTCTGCTTTTAAATCTTTAACCTGCTGTGTCAGATCCTTGACCGCCTCGACCAGCAGCGCGGTGGCGTTGCCGTAGTTGACCCCGTACTGGTCAACATCCTCGGCGTAGGTCACAAGCTCAGGCACTACCTCGTTGACCTCTTGGGCGATGAAGCCGATCTGCTTAGTCTTCTCTGGGTCATCGATTTTGTTGTAGTAGACGCCGCGCAAGGCGTTGACCTTGTCCAGTGCAGAGTCGAGGGTGATGATGTTCTCTTTGATGCGGCGGTCTGAGTAGGCGGTGATGTTGCCGGTTGCATACAAAGCCCCGTGAACATAAGCCGAATAAGAACTTGATGTGGTAGAGTCTCCGATAGCAAGACAGTTGTTGCCTAAATGGTGGTAAGTATACCAACGGCCAGAAGCTTGACGGTATATACCCCCGTTGCCTGAGCTGTCATACATGATTGCAACATTGCCACCGCCATCAAACATTATGCCGTCGTATCCACCTCGGGAACCAATTGACCTCCAAGTGCCGTAGCTTGTCTGATTGTTTGGCAAAAAATGCGCGTCGTTTACTGTTGGGGCGTAGAGACCGTGAACGCCGGTTAGCTGAATCCAAGTATTAGCTTGGAAGTAGGTAGATCCTTGCCTATGTAAAAAGTTAGAGGCACTTGAGTAGCGAATATAGCCATCGTAAGAGCTGTAGACTCTGTCAATAGCACTACTAGAGGTACTTCCTGAAGTTGTGTTAATCCACCCAAGCTGTAAATAACCATTGCCATCACGGATTGGGATTGTGTTTGCTGCGTTACGAGTAGTGCTAGCGTGGTAGCCTTCTAATAGATCAGCGTCTAAGCCTGAGCCAGAGCCGTCGTTGAGGTTATCCCACATGAATCTATGAGCTTGCCATGTTCCGCTATTTTTACCCCTTGTAGAGAGTTTTCCTGTCCGAAAGTCTACAAATAACTGCCCTACCCAAGAACTGTTGTACGCGGCAGAAAACCCTGCGCCATCGGAGTACCCGGCAGCAGAGGAGCTATTCACATAGCCGACCATGTTGGTGGTGACGCTGTCTATTGCAATTGGGTTGCTACTATTGCGAGAGATAAACGCAGAGCCTGTGAACTGTGATTGGTTGTAATAGCTACCTTGCTGACCATCAAGCAGATCAGCATCCAGACCTGAGCCAGAGCCGTCGTTGCCCGTGTCCCAAATTTTTCTCCAACCTGAATATTCATCGTTATTCCAGCCGGTTTGGTAGTGTAGTTGACCCGTATGTGGCGCATATAGTTTGAACGTGGAGTTAGCTAACTGCCATGACATTACCCCACCGTAAGTGTAAGCGCCTGAAGGATAATTAGAGTCAGTATTACTTATATTTTCTACTTGGTATACGCCCATATGACCAGCAGTTTGGCTGAATATGGTGTCCCAATTACCAGAGACTATACCTTTGTAATGCATCAAAAAGTCTTTGTGCTTACCATCAACTGTATCTGCATCTAATCCTGAACCACTGCCGTCGTTGCCTGCGTGCCAGACTGTATTCCAAGAAGTCCAAACACCCGTTGAGCTTCTGGATCGAAACGCCATGATATTATTTGGATCAGTATCAACGTAAATCTGCGCCCCGTAAGCTGTTGTCCCCGACCAAGTCATACCAAGAATATGACCGTCATTGTTACTAGGACCAAGCCCCAAAAAGTGTTTAAAACCATAGCCGGTTGAAGGTAAACAACTATCAGCCGCTGTTACTGATTGAACATTTACCAGCTGTTTTTGTATGTCTACTTTGTGCGAGCCATCAAGTAAGTCAGCATCCAGACCTGAGCCAGAGCCGTCGTTGCCTGCGTGCCAGACTGTATTGCCCCCGATAGTGGTTCCAGAACTTGAAACAATTAACTGATTAGTGACGTTGTTGGCGTTCGCTCTTATATGTACGCTCTTCCCCGACCCTGCGCTTAAATATGTATTGCCTACGTCACTGCCGGAACCTTGAATTAATATATAGTCGTTACTGCTAGCGGCGGCTCTTTTTATTCCTAAATATTGACTATCACTGCCATAAACAGTGCCAACTTCTAAACCGTTTGCACTGATATCGCCTGTGGCTGTGATCGCACCACTAGATATAGTGCCTATATTTGTGAAATTACGGCTTGATGAGATAATTTCTGTGCCTGTTATAGCGACATTACCACCAACATCTAAGGTATGTGATAGGCTTCCTGCACCTCTGTTAATACCTAGCTTGCCAGTTTCAATAGTTAAAGCTGTTGAGTCTGCATCTTGGTCGTATATAAGTAATGCGTCTGCATTCCACGACTGTCCGTTATAAAATCTCCATTTTCTTGTATTGCCAGTAGAACTGTGTAGTTCTATATAATTATGACCTACAGCATCTAAGACTAGATTCCCACTACTGGTAATAGCGCCACTAGATATAGTGCCTGCAAAGGTAGCGTTTCCAGTGCCCCTGCCAATTCTTAAAAACTCTGTGTTCGTGCCACTAACTCTACGCTCAAAACTAAAATCTCCATCTGTGCCTCTATGAAGTATTCTCATACCATGATTAGAATCTGAATATATTTCTAAAGCCGAAACAGTGTCAGAGTTACCATATGCTTTTACAGCTCCACTACTTGTTATAGCACCACTAGAAATGGTGCCTGCGAAGGTAGCGTTTTGTGACGCGTCTAATAATAAAGCCTGTGTACCAACTGTGAAAAACTTCATGGTTGAGCCTGATGATTCTGCTCTAAGCTCTACATTATCTCTATCTGAAGCATTTAATAATAATTTACCTCTTACAGTTCCTGCATCAGTTAGGTAGATATCATCTTCTGCTGATACAACACCACTACTTGTAATAGCACCACTAGAGATGGTGCCAAGACCAGTTAGGTTAGTATCTAGGTTCAGAGTGTCACCAGAAAAGCTCAAGTTAGAGCCAGCGATGACGTTGGTACCAGCGTTATCTCTGAGATCCTCTAGTGCCGCAGCGACAACTCGCAAGGCAATCGTCTCGCTAGAGTTATGACTCGTCGCGGTAGTCCCGTCTTGCCCCCTGACTACCGTCAGTGTGTTGGAGCTGATCGCTGTTACTTTAACAATCTCGGGAGCATTTGGCGGTGTGTCTATAGACGCAAAGAAAAAGTCCCCAGACCCAAGTGCAGGGAAGACAGATCCATCCGCGACGGTAATTGTTGTCGCAGAATTGGTTATTCCGCTAGCTAACGTCGTCGTCGCTAGGTTAGAGAACTTAATTCCCATAAGGACTCCTAGCTAGCTGTAACGGTCCAAGTGATCGTAAGACTGTCTGCCGGGGCTTTGTTTATTTGAGAAAACACTGTGCGACACAGCATCGATCCGCCTGTGCTAGCGTTGAATATACCTGCCTCCGTGATCGCGGCTGCGGATGCCGGCGTGTTTGCGGGGAATGTCGCCAAATAAACAACATCGTTGTTATTGACCGTGGTTGAGGTCAGAGAGACCCTCGCGCTCTCTGAACCGAGAGTGGTGTCTGCGGCGGCGGCGGCTGTGGAGCCAGTGCCTATCGACATATCGCTCATCACAGAGACAGAGGTGCCAGCCATTCTAGAGGCAACAAAGTTTTTACCCGTAGTGACGACTAGGTTATCTACACGTTTCGTATCTTTGATTGTTCCGTCAGGCGCTGTGACAACTATGTCTAAACGACCTCTCAGGCGTAGGTTATCGGAAATCATACAGGCTCCATTTAGTCAGCGTTGAGAAGCATGAGTCCGACCAAGTTGTCGCCAAGAATCGACGACGACGAATAGTTCACAAGAACTATTTGCTCGCTCAAGCTTGTTGAATCTGAAAAAACTTTCCCTGTAAAAAGCGCGGGTGAGTCCACCAGCGCAGAAGAATCACTGAGTGCCGGCTCGATCCCGAAAACGGCAGATTCCGTTGTGAGTATATTATCAGTTATTGCCTTTGAGAACCCAAAAACCGGCAAGTCGGTTAACGAGTAAACATTTGATTTTGCTCCAGAAAATGCGTAATCGAGGTCATTATTATCGTCTAACGCAAATGCATCAGAGAAAGACTTTGACACCTTAAATACAGGAGCATCTTGTGCGGATATCGAGTCCGTCTTCGGCAATGCAATACTGAGATCCCCGTTCGCGTCTGGGTTGTATTGAATGTTCCCAGGATTCACCACCACACTGACTGGAGAGTCCTGTACACCAAAAAAATCAGACGCAGAACTGATGACGGCAAATGCTTGCGAGTCTGTAAACGTAAAGCTATCGGACTTCTCAGAAGAAACCCTGAAGACCTGTATATCACTGAAACTGAACAAGTCATCAAAGACAGGCGAAATACCTTTGATTGGAGACAAGTCGCCGATAGCAAATGTGTCCGTCTTGACTAGACCCGGTTCCAACGTAGGTACATCTGAAACTATGAAAAGATCAGACAGAGGGTAAATAGTTTGCTCTGTATTAAGCACAACATCATGCAGAAACAAACGCTTCCACTGAAGCTGGGGAGTCAGATATCTATACGAAAAATCTGTTACTAACCGCTGGAAAGTTACCTCTGGGCTTGGCTCCTGAATCGAGATGACAACGGCAGAAACCGGCTGTCGAGCAACAGCATGTATCTTCCGACAAGACGCCGAGGCATTCAGTTGCCGAAAACTGACCTCAGCAAAGACTGGCAAGGTTACTTACCCGAATTGCGAGCGAACCTTGAATTTAATCAAGTCCACTACAGTCTGAGTCCTACTTGAAGAATCCGTAATCTCGATCTCGCCCTCCAAGACTCCTGTCGTTGATAACGTAGATGATCCAAAAACGAATGTCGCCTTACCTGCGGAAGCATCTGTTACCGTACCGACAATGTTATCCAGTAGCGTGGTCTTGCCCACTTCTCGGATACGCAAGCGCACCGATCCACCAGAGAGATCGATTGGTGAGAAAGTATCTGGATTATCAGCATCCAGAGTCTGACCTGTAGCAGCCGCATTGCTGTCTTTTAGGGTCACTGCAATCTCAGGTAGCTGGTCGTTTTGAACTAAATCAATGGTTGTAAGATATGCCATCAGATAAACGCCCTCGGTTTGGCGGTCAATCGACCCCCGCTAAATCCATACTTCACCTGCCGCACGGTCCTGCCGACAGATTTCTCGAATAATTGGTTGTTCATTTGAGCAGCATTCCCGTTGGCAAACGGCTGTGCGCTCATCATCTGTAAGCGATATAAAGCTCCGTGAACAATCGTTTCACGATGTTCTTTCCCAATTGAGTCCGGGATCGATGTTGAAGTTGATGTCGGCTTGACGCTATAGACCACTCTAAAGCTATCTGCCGCATCAGGTATCGGCGCAACATAAAACTCTTGGTTGTCTCTCTGTGAATAATATCGAGGAGACCCCTGTTCTGTTTCGTCTCCCAGTCGCATAAGCAGCTCGCTATAACCGACTGGGGTCAGAGGGGTCTTGTTGTTGTAAACGTCAATGATGTGGTTTAACTCAGTGCCAGACGGCAAACTAACGCTATACTCGTTCACGCCCTGAATGATGACTACGCTTTCCGGCTCTGGAATATAAATATCTGTTCTCGAGCAAAAGTCGATAGCGCTGTCTCGTACAGATCTCTCAATGAGAAAGTCTGGAGCGCCCTGTACTTCTGGCCTGATGTAGATAGAGAAATCAGAGTACTTCACTACATTCTTCCTGCGTTAGCGTCAGGGTTCTTGGGTATCGGCGTCGTAGCTCCATCCGCTTGCGTCTTTACGCCCAAGGCGTTGGCAAACGACTGATAGTGCATTTGCGCCCGATTCGCATTGCCAGCGAACTCTGAGTCCTTCTGATAGGACCGATACAAAACGTAATCGAGGATACTGTTGGCGTAGACATCATCCACACTGATAACCGTTGTGCTGGTGCTAAAATCGCTGATAGCTATGTCTGTCGTTGATGCGCTGTACACCACCTCCAAGCTGTGAGTTCCACTCGCCGCCTTCGGATATACATAGAAGTTTTTCGGGTCAGCAGGGTCGTAAACAAAATGCTCTATCTTGTTTGAGCCAGCAGCGGTCTCGTGCCAATTGGGCAAGGTCTCATCAAGAATCTTTCTATCAACCTGAGTAACCGAGCGACCCCCTACGTTACGAACAATGTCGATCAAGCGAAGAGCCGCTGACGGCAGTGATTGCTTGCTACCATCCACACACGCCAAAGTTGTGTTGATCATGTTCGCGTCTGGTCTATGAAGAACGACCTCACGCTGAGCGTCATTAAAAAACTTGAGCAGCTCCGCATTGGGGAAGCGGACATTAGTCGCATCCTGCAAGATGATCGAAGCGCGATCTAATATGTCAACGACCTTAGTTGTCGGCATTTTCTTCCTCCCACTCGATCACTTCCAGATCGGGGTTACCTTTGAACAAATCGTCGTAACTAAAGACGTTGCCCGTGATGATGTTTCGCACCGTCTTAGGTCTCATGACCTTTGGTGCTGGAGTGGGGTTGTCCCTCTCCGTCTCTAGTCGCTGCAACTGATCCTGAAGATCAGAAAGCTTTAGGCGTCGATCCAGCTTCATGCCGAATTGGTTTAGTGCCTGCTCGTAGACTTCGTCTTTGTTTGTTGCAACGTCCATAAAATTCACTTTTCAGTTAAAGGAGAAAGGGGCTGCGAAAGCAGCCCCCATCCAACAGACCTCTTAGGTCCACTTACCTACGACCAATGCGTCAGGCGTTACGACCTTAGATCCGAAGACCTTCAAGCCGCGAACCTGATCACCGAAGGTAGACTCCATGCGAACAGTTTCCGTATTGGTGAACTGAGACGCGAAGGAGATTGCCTTGGGGTGACCCGCAAGAACGTGGGTGTAGCCAGAATCAGCGCCTGATCCTGGGGTATAGAGCATGTTGCTCTGGTACACGGTGAAGCGATCAACAACACCAACTTTGCCGTTACGCAGAGGAGACGTGTCATCACCAGTCAGGTAAGCCTGACGCAGCTCGCTTTGCTTGAGCAGAGAAACAAACTCAGGAGACAGGACGATGAATCGACCTTCTTCTGGGATGTTCAGCTCATCCAGTGCCTTCGCTTGATCCAAGATCGAAGTCAGGATGTTGCCCGCCGTGATAGTGGTTTGAGCACCAATTGTGGTTGCACCAGTAACTACGCCGCTCAGTACTTGAGTTTCAACAGCTACGCGCATGCCTTCGGCAGCGTCAGAGCTGGCAGCTTCCAACATGTTGATGTCAGCCTGAGCTGCCAACACGTCGTCAACTTTGAAGCTGTAGTACTTCGCTTTGTCGATCAGCAACTCAACTTTAGCTGTGGTCAGCTCTTGAGTCGTGATTGAACCAGCGTAGTCGTTGATCGTTACGGCAGGAACCGTGCGAATAACAACCTTGTCGCCCTGACCAGTGATTTCGCCTTCGTAGTCGTTATTAGAAATACTAGGCAGCACGGACGAGCCATAGAATTTAGCTTGCAGAAGCTTGCTAAAGACTTCAGGGATGAAGTTTACTTCGGACGTAGTGCCCGTGGAGAAAAATGAAAAAGCCATTATATTGTCCTCACAAGAGAATTAATTTAACGGCGGATCGATCCCTCAGCCTGCGCCCTTAAGATATCGACTTTGTGCTTCTCGAATTCAGCGAGAGGCATGTTGACGATGTCTTGGACGGTCCAAGATTTCTTTCCACCTGTAACATTGGCTTTTCGCGCTTTTGGCAATTTCGGTTCTGCAACCTCCTTTGCTCGCGCTAAAGCCGACTCTTGCGGCGTTGCAGGCTTGACTCCCATGTCTGCCTTGAATCTGTCCAGAACAAAGATCACATCATTTGACGAACCAGCATCTACCCACTCATGGACTTGACCGTCCTGAGCGTCTAACCACAGCGCCCAATCCGATGTCTGCGTGACTTCGTCAACGTCAGAATGGACTGCGCGAATACGGTCAAAGTGCTCTCGCACTGCTTCCTCTTGCTTCGCCTCAAATGCTCTTCGCTCTTGACCTTGAGTCAGAGCAGCCTGTTCATCCAACCTTGCTCGCATCTGATCCAGCTCATCCAAGAGAGGTCCAGCAACATCGGGATATTCTTCCCTTACCTGTTGCAGCTTCTCTGTGTTTCGCTGCTCATCCGCAAGCTGACCCTTTAACTGAGTAACGGAGTTTACTAAGTCAGATACTTGCCTCCTTAGTTCCGCCGCTTCCTGAGTCGCTTTGGTCATTTTCGCCTGAGCGCCTTTCATTGCTCGTTCAGCTTTTTCAATTCGCTGATCTGCTTCGGAGTCTTCGCCGCCGATAGACTCTTCTTCAGGAACTTCTTCCGCTATAGCCTCTGCCGTGTCCTCTAGTTCTGAGGGGGCTTCTTGAAACACCTCTTCCTGCTGCTCTTCAGTGTCCTCCGCCGAGGGCTGATTCGCCGCGTTCTGATACTGTTCCATCAACTCTTTAGCTTCTGCCTGCAATCGCTCTGGGTCATTTCTACTAGCCATCAATTCCTCACGAGTCCTCTACGGGATGTTCGTTATTCGATTGCGGATGTCCTCGAAGGGGTCCGCTGCTTGTCGAGAACCGCTTTCGCGGCGTCCTCAAGTTCCAATAGGAAACGGATCTCACTGACCCGCCCCTGCTCGAACCTGAAATTCTTTTCGTCTGCTTGCTCTAACCGACTCTGCGAGTCTTCCAACCTACATTGGAATAGGCTGATCACCTGCTGCCATTGGTCCTGGTGGCGGAGCCATAGGACCGCCTGCGCCTGCTGCGGCGAGAGCTTGATTTTGGAGGGCTTGCTGTTCAGCTTGTAACCTCTCTTCAGACTTAATAATTTCGTCAGGATCGATATCCATAGAGTGCGCGATATCACGCAACAACCGTGGTCGATCTACTAATGCCAAGTCCGTGGGATTGGAGACAAGCGACAAGAACTGAAGGAGTCGCTGGCTCTGCACTTCTTTTTGTACAAGGGCAGTGCTACCCCTTGGTACGACCTTGAGGTCGCCTTTTGCTTTCTCGTTAGTGCCAAATTCCATGTTGTAGTGAAACAACGCCTGAACCATAGGCTCTAACAAGAAGTCATCGATATTCTTAATGGTGCTCTTCAGTGCGATATTCGCAGCACCCATCAACATCGACATGCCAGTTGCGGTTTTATTCAAACTCCGCGACTGCTCGCCGTGAGTATACGACGGCAAACTGGTAGTTTCATCCGCAAATCTTCTGAACAATTCAACGATTTGGTTCAAACCATTAGCGTTCGCAACGGGCTGATACCAGCGTACTGCTGGCATAGAACCATCACCACCTTCACGCAACCATACTCGCCAAGGATGGATGTCGGTTGGGTCTTCACCCGCAGCCAAAAGGTCTGTGTTGACCTCCATCATTGGTCCACTAGACAAGGCTAGGTTATCAAGCCAGATGCGAGTAGCCGCGTTCATAGTCGTCTGAGAGTCACGCATCATTCGTGGCACACCAGTACCCCAGAATTGATGGGGTGACCGCTCATACGGGAATATCTGGTACGGGATCTTGTACCCCGCAACAGGATTTAGCATCACTTTTATGACGCTGGTCCCGCATATCCAAACACAAGCGCTATAAGTGTCACTGAGATCAGCGTCTTCAGGTAGTTCGATGTTGTGGTCTTTGAGGTCGTATCCATCGATGGTTCCCCAGTACTCTAATACTTGGAAGCGATGGCTCTCTGCGTGGTCATGAATTCCGGCTATGCGTCGGCGATCACGCTCATGCTCCTCCTCAACATGGTTACCTTTACGGTTGTTCTTGAGCAGGTACTTGATCTCGTCCGAGTCAAACCCCGGTAGATCTGACAGGTCTCTGAATTGCTTTCGCGTCAAAACGTGACGGCGGAACAATCCTTCGCAATCGTCCAGTGTCGTGCAATAAGGGTCTGGATATAGATCAAAGATAGAGACCGACTCAACCTCTGGCATTGGCTTCTCAATCTGAGCCAGAGCAAAGCCTTGCTGACCCGTCTGAGGGTCAATTACCTGTGAGTAAGACTGGGTACGATCAATCTTGACCGTTCCAGCTTTGACCGCTCCAGAACCAAAAATACAAGCTTCCAAGATGCTTTCTTTAAGCTTCATCTCGGCATTGTTCTCTATGAGCTGATCTTCTATCTCTAGAGTCATAGCCTCAGCGGCTTTCTCCGAGATTTCTTTTTCAGCGCCGAGAAACTCTTCCTCCAACTCCATCATCCGCGCAGCAATCAAATCCTGATTCATTGCTGGGTCCATGCCGCCAGACGCAGCGATCACTTGCTGCATAGCCATCTCACGCATCTGCATCGCTTTGATTGGGCTGATCGTAGGGATTGGAGTGGGGTGTATGGCGAAGTACAAATCGCCGTACTGAAATAGTAGGTCAATGATCCGGCTGTACGCCGCCATGACTTTTGTTCTGGTAAGACCAACGAAGACTTTGGAGCGAGCACCACTCTCGTTCAGGCGAGCCAAAACATCCGGCTCATACTGCCCCTGATACTGACGAAGGTCTTTCAACCACTCGTTCTCAGTTTCTTTGCGAGCGTCTTTGTATTCTTGGAAGACATCAGAAAGCCTAGCACCCAGACTGACCAGCTCTTGGTCTTGGTTGCCATCGTATTCTGCGTCGTCCTCAGGAACGTCTAACTCGTACTCAGCCATCAATAACCCGCCACAGAGTCAACCGACTCATATCGTCGTTGTATGATTCTTGCCCTTGGTCTGGGCATTGAAGCGAGTCCGTGCAGGGCTATAGCATAAGCCATAACCCGATCATCATAACACCCCTGCTGGGAATTAAAACTTCCTTTTTCATCAATGACATACGTCCGTAATTCGTTCACCAGCTCGATGTCCGCGATGCCCGATTCTTCCTGTCTGAGGAGTGCAGCCATGTTGTCCACGATCAGCGGTTTGGTCTTGCTGGTAGTGAGGAAGCCGCCCCGCTTTGTGAGCTTGTCGCCATAGGCTCCATCCACAGATGACTCGACAAACATGTTGGGGTAGTTGATCTCTTGAAGTCGCCGAAGCGTGGTCAGACCGTGGTTGTTCCGCTCAACGATCACATACGCATTGTTGTACCGCTGACCTAACTGCGAGATCAGGTTTCCCCACTCCCAAGGGTCCACATGACCGTGCCAGCAAGCGACCTGCCTGCCATAGGAATCCAATACCTGAGCAACGCTGTAGTCCCCGTATGACAGACCCTCAGCTACGTCCACGCCGATTACATAAGCATCCTCTTGAACCGGAGGGAACCACTCTTTGTATGGACCGCTCGAGTGAGCTTGCAGCGCACCATTGCGATAATCCCCACGAAAGTCCGGCGTGTAGCACTCCTCTTCCGCTGCACGAAGACACTTGTCCTCCACGAAACAGCGACCAGAAGTCAAGAACGACTCTATTGGCGTAGACGGGTACTCCTGCCGAAACAAGTCGGTGCTACCCAGCTCATCTAATTTTGCGCGGCGGAAACACAACTGCTCATCACTGAGACCATACTGCTGCGCCAGCTTGTACTCCTCCGGTGTCGCCTCGAAGTACGGACTAGGCTTACGGATGTACTCCGGCATCCAGAACCACGGGATAAAGCAGACTTGCCACTCGGTCTCTCCACGCAGACTTTTCATCGTCTGATCGTAGAACCAACCGCCAGCACCATTCGCTGTGGTCTCTAGTATCACCTCGCTATCCTTGCCACCGACTGTTTGAAGTAGACCGGCAACAATGTCATTACCCTGGGGATAGAAAGCTACCTCAGAGCCATGCACAAAGCGGTTTGTTTGCCCTCGTCCGGTCTGTGTAGATCGGGCTGTACCTACTCGGTAACGGCTGTTGATCTCGTCAAAAACGAGCGTTGTGGCAGTCTGAGTGGATAACGGAGGCTTGAACGCAGGATGAGGAATGTTGTCGTAGAAATAACGCACCATGTTAAAGATCGAATTCGTCGATTCGGCTAGGTGAGACAATACGAAAGCGTTGGCGTTACGGTTCTGGGTGATCTTCCAGAAATACCTGCCCTCTACATAAGTAGAAATGCCGACCTGTCTAGCCTTGAGAACCAGAGCGCGGATATTTCCCTGCCTCTGCATCTGCTCTTCAAGACGATTGTGCAGCCACATCTGTCCTTGATTCAGGACAAACGGCTTAGCCACACCTTCCTTGGTGACAATCTTGAGTACATTTTTGGCGTATAGCGGGAAGTTGCCTTTAAGTTTTTTTGCGGCTTCTTCGATCTTGGTCATAATTTGCTATCGCTTGGCACCACCAAACAAACATGTCCAACGGCATTATGTTCTTCATCATGTTGGCTCTGTTACAGACCAACACCACATTATCTTTATCATAGCCAAGATTTGAATCCACTCGGTCTATGCTCAGGTCGTAGTCACCTTTATCACTGGTGCGAGAAAGCGGGAATCCCGTTATCGCGCATCGATAATTCTGCCGCTCAAGGATCTCTAAGATGTAGTCCTTGTCTATCTCAAAACTTAACCCGTGCTTCTTTGCTCTTGCTTTGGCGATCCGTATGCGACTACTGACGTAGCTCTCATAGTTATCCCGCCACCTGTCCTTGTCTCGGAGGTGCTTGCACTGGTTGCAAATCAGGCGGTTTAATCGGGCTACTCCAGTGCCGCATATGCGGCATTTTCTACCCTTAGCACCCATCCCCCTCCCTCGGTGACTTCCTCGAATAAATTCACCGCCTTGCGGCTATTAGCCACAGCGATAGTGTCCCCCATCAAATCGGTGCCAAGCGCAATACAGCCTTGGAGCTGGTATGCAAAGTTAGCTGCGTGAATAAGAATATGAGTGCGTCCCGGTACATCTTCGAGCTGCCAAGTAGGTCCAAACTTTGGAGACTCGCGCCACTTCAGTTCATACTCACCCACAGGAATACAGGATATGTTGGGCTTGTTGTCCAGCCACGGACGCTCTACCGACCAGAACTCTATGTCAGAGAACTTGATGATCCCCAGAGTTGCGTCAGGATGATATGCCCAGCGTTGCAGAACGATCTCACCCACGCTTCGACTCCTTCTTCCCGAAGATACGGTCATAGTTATCACCAAACTTCTTATGATCCACTGGGCGACGGAGGTCACCCTTGCCATACAAAGTCTCGCGGTGATCGCAGCTCTTCTTCTTCACTTCTTCGCCTTCTTCTTCGGGGCAGGTTTCTTCTTCATCATTGGCTTCTTAGGCTTCTTTCCGTAGTTCATCGCTTTCTCCTTCGCGCTTTTACTTAGATCTTTCAGGTGGAAAACAGGCTTGCTCGAAGACGTATGTTTTGAGCCTGAGTGCAACGACCCATCAGGCATCTTGTGAGTGCCTCCTGTATGGGGCGTCCCGTCCTTAAAAAAATGAGGCATTCCTTTAGCCATTGTAACCTACTGTTTTTATTACCATTTTGTCTTGTGAGACCAGTACCGAGCTGACAGGATGTCCGGCTTGGAATCCTGGGCGTTGTGTCTGGCGTAGTAGCTCTTCTTGCGAGCTTTATCCTTTGCGGTCTTGGGGTTCTTCCCAGCTCCCTTCACCCCTTGCTGCCCGAACCTGATTGTCTTGGTCTCTCCACTGGCATTCCGGGCAACGACAACGTGCGATTTCGTAGGATGACTTGGGGTACGCTTTGGTTTGTTGTAGCCGCTCACCCCGGCGTTCTTCAACTTCGAGTCCGACTTCTTCTCTGACATCGCTCATTTCGTCCGCTTATGGTTGTAGTCGATCCGCTTGCTGGAGGTCTTCTTCTTCTTGAACTTAGCCTTCTCTTTGGCGCTCATCTCAGAAGCAGTTTTTGGAGTTTTTGCGGAAACCCTCTTGCTCGGTCTACAAGCGGGATAGGCTCGCTTCTCGCCCTTCTTGCGACCACAAGACTTGCCGGTCTTGATATCGACCCACTCCTCTTTGAACCAGCGATCTAAGCTACTTCCCTTTTTTGCCACTGCTCTTCACCGTCTTGTATTTGCCGCCTCGCCGCTTGTATTCCTGCACTAGCCAGCCATTCGCATATGCACTGGGGTAGACCTTGAATTTCTTTTTCGCCGCAGCCTTCACACGGGCGTACAGCGCCTTGTCGGTGGGCACATTAGCCACTAGTGGTTATCAGCCTCTTTGACGAAAACGCCGTCCACCATGCGTCCCTTGCGGTCCTTGATGTCGTTGTAGGCTGTGCCCAAACACTGGTTTAGATTCAGGTTGTTGCGAGCCGCGATATTGATCAGGACTACCATGATGTCGCCGATATCATCCGCAACACTACGATCCTTGCAGATGCTCTCTGACAGCTCACCGCACTCTTGAATCAGCTTGGCAAACTGATCCTTGTCAGATGATCCGTCGATCAGGTTCCGGGCTTGATGCCACTCCGTAACCAGCTCCTCGAGGTAATCCACCGTGTGGTCATATGGCATCGGGGTTGCTTCGTACTCGGTCCTACCGTTGTGCAGATCCCAGTTAAAGAAATCTTTTTCTACCGCTTCCGTTCTCATCGCTTACTCCTGAATTTAGTTCTTCGATCTACACACTTCTTACAGCGCCGTATGGTGCCTTGTAGCGTGAGAGACTCAGTCGGGAACTGACCTTTACAGTTCATGCAAGAATTCGTGTCTGAGGGCACTCCAGAGGGCAGATGGGTTATCTGACCGCCATTTGCTAAGAATTCTGCTAACGCCTTGTTCATCCGACGAGTATAACCTATTGATTGCAAAATGAATCTATTGGGCTATTTATAGCAGACTTTTACACCAATACGTTAACTTTCTGACCTACCTGTGTAGTAACGATATCCACAGAGCCATTCTTAGCCTCGTAGAGCGTCGTCTCTTGTACCTGCACTACTACCCTCTCTACCTCGCCAGAAGCTCCTGTGCGGAGATTCTCGACCTTCTGGAAGGCTATCTGGGTCCACGTCACTGGACTGACGGTTAGATCACTCATTTGCGCCTCCTTCTCCTCGATAAACGCTCAACTTTCAGATAACACGGGGCGCAATAATGCAGCTCGTCATCTTTTACCCACGCCGTCTTCCGGCAACTAGCACACTCAACTGGTCTCTTTTCTTGGTCCATATCTCACCAATCAGGGAAAGTCGTATTTTTTTTACCGACTTTTCCCATTTCCGGGTAAACAAAAAATGGGGTAGGGCAACAGGGATCGCCTGCTCCGAGCATCCGGTTGAGACCTCCTATTACTAAAAGGTCATGCCCCAAAACTGTGTAATTTTTTCAGGTACTCTCATATTGAACGCCCCCCTATTTGGGGAACGGCAATATCTCCGCCGTCTCAGGGCGCTTGAAAAATAATTTGACGACAAACATCAAGTCCTCCGTCATGTAGTAGCTCTCCTCGCCCAACACAATGCAGTCAAGGTAGGGAGCTATAGCCTCGTCAAACGTACCTACAGGCATATCCAGGAACTCTGAGGCTGTCTCTGAGCGCATTATGTATTTGTGCATTCGGGTACTCTCATAAGCTATGCCCCCCCTTTGGAGGGATGTGAAAATTAGGGCTGAGTTAC